>WPCJ01069916.1_pt1 | contig 232056 bp, 152 predicted proteins | sample 5399831 | NCBI WGS metagenome assembly WPCJ01 (sample SAMN12869470, study PRJNA574797) | sludge metagenome | isolation source: wastewater treatment of pH10 | place: China:Beijing | collected 2019-05-20 | reverse complement strand
GGATTTTCATTTATTGAAATGTAGCGGGCTACTTGAAAGAAATGAAAATTCGAAGGCGCAAAAAAGGGCAAAAAACAAGATGAAAGAGTGAAAAAATAAGTGTAAAATAATTACTCGTAAAATTCAAAACAGTTTCTTAATTAATATATAAATCAAAAGTGATGAGAGGAATTCTTATACTGGGTTTATTGTTTTTTATAGGAAGCCTGCCCGCCCAGACGTTGGCAGAACGTCTGGGATATAAAAAAACGGATAAACTGCTAATTATCAACAATGACGATGCCGGTATGTGCCATGCTGCCAATACCGCTACGATTGAAGGAATGGAGAATGGGTTTATCAGCTCGGCTACCATCATGATGCCCTGTTCCTGGTCGAATGAGATCGTAAAGTATGCGAAAGAAAATCCGGATAAAGGATTTGGTGTACATCTCACATTGACCTCGGAATGGAAGAACTACAGATGGGGTACGGTAGCGCCGCGCAATGAAGTCCCGGGGTTATATGACGAGCAGGGATATATGTGGAAAGGTGTAATGGAAGTATATAAATCCTCCAATACCGAAGAAGCCTTGATTGAAGGCAAGGCACAGATCCGTAAGGCGTTGGATGCAGGGGTACCGGTCACCCATATCGACTCCCATATGGGAACCTATCAGTATTCACCGGACTATATGTACGTCTACCTGCAATTGGCAGAAGAGTTTAACCTGCCGGTGCGTATGCCGTCGCAATCCACACTGGACAATATGGGAGCACCTTCTTTCAGGGATATCTGTAAGGAGAAAGGAATTATTCATCCCGATTACTTTATTCACGAGGAGCTGCAAAACTACAAAACAGAAAATCTGGAGGAGTTCTGGACAGAGTATATTAAGCATATACAGCCCGGAGTGACGGAAATTTATATTCATGCGGCCACGGAAGGAGACGAGATACGGGCGATCACCGGTTCCGCTCCCAAACGCATAAAGGAATTGGAATTTTTTACCAGTGACCGGTTCAGTCAATTGATTGAAAAAGAGGGTATCATTGTTATCAGTTACCATCCCTTGTTTGAATTGCAAAGAAAAAAATGAAAATAATAAAAATCATAGGGATCTTGTTGCTGGTGTTACTTCTCCTGGTCTGTATTTACAGTTACACCAATATGCGCGACCGTCATCCGGGATATAGTATCGACCTGAAAATCGAAAGTAAGGAACCGGGAGTCATGCGTGCCGGCTTTGCCGCGGTTACGATCACGCCTGAGTATATGGAACCGTGGAACGATGTGGACAGCAATGCACGTTATGAGCCGAAGAAAGGAGATACCTATGAGGATCTGAACGGAAACGGGAAATTCGATACCTACTGGATCGCCGGTTTCGGAAACAGGGTTGCTGCACAGGGTGTGCATGACGATCTATGGGCGCGTACGATGGTGCTGGATGATGGCAATACCCGCCTTGCAGTGGTAGCAGTGGATGTGATCGGTATGTTTCACCCGATGGTAATCGATATCCGGAAAATGCTGCCGGAAGAAGCATGCATCACCTATCTGGTGATTACATCCACCCACACCCACGAAGCCCCGGATCTGCTGGGACTTTGGGGTAAGTCACCCTTCAAGAGCGGTGTGGACAAAGAGTGGAAAGAGTATATAAAGAAACGGGTAGTCCAATCTGTCGTGGAGGCCGTGGATGCATTGTGTCCTGCCCATTTCCGTTTTTCCCAAAACCTCACGGAGGGGATGGTGACGCTGAAAGACACGCGTGAACCTTATGTCTTTGACGAAGGCCTCAGAATGATGCAGGTCACCGATGCCGAAACCTCACAAACGCTTGGGACACTGATCCAATGGGCCAACCATCCCGAAACATTGTGGAGTAAAAACCTGCTTATCTCCTCAGATTTTCCCCACTATCTGAGGGAAGCCGTCGAGAAAGGAGTCTATTACGGAGACAGCCTTGTCAGAGAGGGGGTCGGCGGCGTTGCCCTTTATGTAAACGGGGCATTGGGTGGATTAATGACTACCCATGCCAGCATGGAGGTACATGATCCGTTCCGCGATACGGTGTATGTAGATCCGTCGTTCGATAAGATACGTGCCCAGGGAGATACCCTTGGATTGATCATACTCCGTACGATGGAGGAAAAAGCTGTTGAAGTGAGAGAAACCGGGATCAACCTACGCGCGAAGACGTTCGAACTTCCCCTGAAAAATAAGCTGTTCCGCCTTGCTGCCGCTATCGGGATAATGGATGCGGATATGACCGGATGGATGAAAAAGCGTACCGAAGCTGCTGTATGGAGCATCGGGCCGGCCGGTTTTATCACTTTCCCGGGAGAACTCTATCCCGAGATATTGAACGGGGGAGTAGTGGCCTTACCCGGCCGGGATTTTCCGGTTGGTCCTCAGGAAACGCCACCTCTACGTGACCTAATGCAGGGAGAGTTCCGTTTTGGCATCGGTCTTGCCAATGACGAGGTCGGATATATAATTCCCAAAAGCCAGTGGGATGTGAAGGAGCCGTATGTATACCGGGACAAGCCTTACTACGGTGAACAGAATTCGCTCGGTCCCGAGACTGCGCCACTTTTATATAGAGAATTGCGCCAACTTCTGGAGGAGTTACCTGTTACTCCCCCACTCTCTTCTGTGATCGAACAGGCGAGGGATGCACTGTTGGAACGGATTATTTCTGAAATTCCGGCAGGAAAATTGAATGAGTTGACCCATCAGCAACTATTGGGAATGATCACTGAAGAGGAAAAAAAGATCTTCGCCAATGATCATTGGCGTTTTACAGTTGATGATCCTGTCCTGATATCGGTGATGCGTCATAAGGGACAGGAAATCGTTCCTTTCTGGCTGGAGGAAAAGGGATTCCACAAGACCGATATGTCGGTATCCAACGAAAATTACGACTATGAAGTATGGCAAAAGGAGTTTCCTGCCGGAGAGATTAACCTCGGGATCAACGGATTTGACCTGCACCGGGTGGTCTATTTTGTGACGATCGGTCCGGTTGCCGGAAATCAGATGCCAAAAATTTTGCATCATTCCCCCGACAGATGGAAAGTGATCCCGATGGAAAAAGGAGCTTATACCTATAACGACTGGGATGAATTGGTGATAGAACAACTGCCCGAAGAGCTTGAAGGGCATATTCTCTTTACCACTATACGGGGACGTGCACGTGAAGCTGCCATATTGAATTCTTTTCGGGAGACAGCCTATCCTGCATCACCTGAAGCGGATCAGATTGTACTGACCTGGTGTGATGACCCGGCTGCTACACAGGCGGTCCAGTGGAGAACCGATACTTCGGTCGATAAAATGACGATTCGTTATAGGAGTAAAGAGAGTGATAAGCAGGAATTCTCGGAGGCACCGGCTTCACAACAACTGCTTAGCGATAAGTATATCCACAACAACCCCGTTGTAAAACATTGGGAAGTAAATATTACAGGGTTACAGCCTGATACTGAGTATAGTTATCAGATATATAATGCGGATAGCGGGAAAGAGAGTCCGGTTTATACATTCCGTACAGCACCCGGGGAAAAATCGTCATTCACCTTTATCCATCTGGGTGATACCCATAACGACGATATCGTGGAAACGGTGCTGAAACAGGCAGTGAAAGAAGTGCCGGATGCCGCATTCCTGGTACATTCGGGAGACCATGTAAATACCGGGTTGTTCAGGGACCTATGGGATAAATATCTACATTCCGGAAGGGATGTTTTTCCCCGATTCTCTTTTGTTCCCACTCTGGGCAACCACGACAGCCAGGATGGCCTGCCGCCTACGCTTTATACGCAACTGTTTATGTTGCCTCAAGACAAAGCCTGCGGCCTCTCTCCTGGACGCAATTATACTTTCTCCTACGGGGATGCACGTTTTTTTATGATCGATGCTACAGGTGATGTAGAGAAGATCGCCTGCTGGCTGGAAAAAGAACTCAGACAGACCAAAGAGAAGTGGAAAATAGCTGTCACCCACTTTCCTCCTTATGTGGAGGATAACTCCTACCCCGACATACGCAAATCATGGTGTTCACTGTTCGACCAATATCGGGTCGATCTGGTATTGTCGGGACATATCCATCAGTATTTCCGCTCCTACCCCATTTATAATGAGCAGGTTGTAACTGACCCAAAGAACGGAACGATCTATCTCTCTTCGGTAGTGGTCGAACCTCGCAAACCTGAACCGCCATCCGAAAAGTACAATGAAGTGTATGCCAATAAGGGAGGATTGTTTCAGGTTATACGTGTCGATACCAATACCCTCAATTTTATATCCAAACGATTTGACGGCACGATCATAGATCAGTTTTCACTCAGGAAATAAATAATCAAACAATAAAGAGATGCGCTACAACAGACTTTATTCTACAATACAGGCTATCTCTGTCAGACTATTCTTTTGCTTCGTTGCATTTTCTTTCATTGCAGCTTCTCCTTATCCTGACAGAGTGGTATTAACCTGGGCGGGGAATCCATCCAACTCCCAGGCTGTCACCTGGAGGACGGATCGCTCCGTGCAACGCGCGCTGGCACAGATTGCCGTGGCAGAAGAGAATGGACATGATATCAGGCCTACTGAGATAGAAGCGACAACCACAACATTTAGCAGTGAATTGGGTGGAGAGGTCTGTTACCATAGTGTGAACTTCACGGGACTGCTTCCCGGAACCACTTATACATATCGGGTAGGGGATGGGGATGTATGGACTGAATGGTTTCATTTCAGGACTGCTTCCCCCAACCCGGAACCCTTTTCATTTATTTACTTCGGCGATGCGCAGGCAGATATTAAAACTTATTGGTCACGCGTTTTCCATCAGGCCTTTCGACATGCTCCCTATGCGGCATTCACGCTTCATGCCGGAGACCTCATTAACAGGGCCGAAAATGATGATCAATGGGGTGAATGGTTCAATGCCCCGGGATGGGTGAATGCTTCTGTGCCGGTAATTGCCACTCCCGGAAATCATGAGTATTTTTATGAAGGAAGGGGAGAGAAGAATGACAGAAAGTGGACCACTAAAGAAGGGGATACCATACGGGTACGTATTGAGGAAGAGATAAAAAGAGATGCTGAAGGAGTAGAAACCGGTTCAACAATCAGGGTACATAGTGCGGATGGCAAAACAGGCGTTATACAGCTTGATGCCAAGAGCCGGATTATTGGTGCTGATAAGGGTATCCGTGCGATGACCGGATACCGGGAAAAAGAGTTGGCAGGGGTTAAAGCGAACCAGAGTCCGCTGCAAGACCGCTATGCCGAACCCGGTTCACCACGTTTAAGCAGCTTCTGGCAGCCTCAGTTCACTTTCCCCCAGAATGGACCCGAGGGAGTAAAAGAGAGTTGTTATTATATCGATTACCAGGGAGTCCGGATCGTTTCACTCAATTCGAATGAAAAAGAAGAAGAGCAGCTCGAGTGGTTGCGGGAGGTACTTTCCAACAATCCGCATAAATGGACAATCATTACCTTTCATCATCCGGTCTTTTCTCCGACATTAGGTCGTGACAACCCGGAATTACGCAGTTTGTGGAAACCGGTATTGGATGAGTTTAAAGTCGACCTGGTCTTGACGGGGCATGATCATACCTATGCCCGCACCCATTCCGAAGGGACTGCATATATTGTCTCCGTCAGTGGACCGAAACTATACCATCTCGACAAGCAGGAATGGATGCATCGATCCGCCGAGAAAATACAGTTATACCAGATTATCCGGATAGACTCCGGCGAGCTGACCTATGAGGCGTATACCGCTACGGGGAGGTTATATGACAAGTTCACGCTCAAAAAGCAGGAAGGTGGAAAAAATAACCTGATGGAGGAGATAACAGATACAATTATGTCAAAATAAATAGAGGGAGATATAATCCTATGAAGTTAAGTCATATTATCATTACGTTGGCAGGCCTTTTCTTTTTGTGGTCCTGTACGCAGAAAAGCACGATTGAAGAACTGGTTTTGACCGATAACTGGTATATCCATTCTGCTGAGGGATTGGATCAGGATGGAGAGACATTATCTGTCTCTCCGGTGACGGATAACTGGATACAAACATCTTTACCCGCCACGGTGTTAGGGGCATTATGCAATGCAGGCGTATACGAAGATCCCTTTTTTGGTATGAATCTGGAAGAGATACCGGTTGAGCAGTTCAAAAAACCGTGGTGGTACCGGACCTCTTTCGACCTGACAGGGTTCGATCCGGAGAAAGAACAGACTAAGTTGCTGCTGGACGGCATTAATTACAGCGCCAATGTATGGCTCAACGGCCACCTGATCCTTTCGGCAGACAGTGCTTTCGGAGCCTTCCGACAGTTTGCCTGTGATGTCACCCCTATCGCTTTGGAATCGGGAAATAATCTGGCTATCGAGATATTGCCTCCGCAGCCGGGTGATTTCTATATGGGGTTTGTCGACTGGGCGCCTGTCCCACCTGATAATAACATGGGAATTTATCGTCCGGTAAGGATCAAACGGAGTGGAAAAGTTTCTATCGACCGTCCTTTTGTGATAACCGATGTGAACACCGGAACATTGGATGAAGCCACCCTGTCCATTTCGGCAGAACTGACCAATCATCATTCCGAAACCAAAAAAATGACCCTGGAAGCCAAGGTAGAGAACAGTGTGGTCAGTGAGACTTTTACTGTGGAACCGGGTAAGACCCTTCTGGCCGAACTTGGCCCTGAAAAATTCAAAGGGTTGACCATAAAGAATCCTCGTCTCTGGTGGCCAAACGGACTGGGAAATCCGGAAATGTACACCATGCATCTGTCCCTGAAAGAGGGGGATACGCTCTGCGACACGGCGACGGTCCGCTTCGGTATCCGTACCATAGATACCTATCTCAATGAACAAAACGTACGGGGATATAAAGTAAACGGAAGGGAAGTGCTGGTCAAGAGCGCCGGTTGGGTAGACGACCTCTTTCTTCGCGATAACACCCGTAGTAATAGAGCGCAGATACGCTACGTAAAGGAGATGAACCTTAATTCTCTCCGGTTAGAAGGTTTCTGGGGGACGAGCCGGGAAATATATGACCTCTGCGACGAAAATGGTATCCTGCTGATGGTCGGATGGAGCTGCCAATGGGAATGGCCCGATTACCTTGGCCTGGAGATGGAGGTTCCGGAAGAGGACGAGAATATTCCCATCAATGAAGGGGTCGATAAATATGGCGTGAAAATCACTCCTGAAGAAGAACAATTGTTATCGGATATGTTCAGGGATCAGCTGTTGTGGCTGCGTAACCACCCCTCTATTTTTGTCTGGGCGGTGGGTAGCGATGCCATGCCTAAGCCCTCATTGGAAAAGAAATACGCCGAGACAATGGAGAGGTATGACAAAAGCCGTTCGTTACTGGTCTCTGCCGGTGATTTTACCAGCGAACTCTCCGGGGTAACGGGGATGAAGATGAACGGGCCTTATGAATACGTCCCTCCAGTCTATTGGTTCGAAGACAAAAAACTAGGGGGCGCTTTCGGGTTCAATACAGAAACAGGTCCCGGACCGCAAATACCCCCGATAAGCAGTATCAGAAAAATGATCCCCGAAGAATATCTTTGGCCGCCATTGAACGAGATGTGGGATTATCACTCGGGACGGAAAGACTTCAACAGTGTGAAAGTCTACCTGAATGCGTTAAACAAAAGATACGGCACACCGGAGAGTCTGGAAGAACTGGCCATGAAGGCGCAATGGGCGAATTATGAAGCCATCCGGCCGATGTTCGAGGCATTCGTCGTAAACCGTCCGGTAGCAACGGGAGTGGTGCAATGGCAGTTGAATTCAGCCTGGCCGGAATTTTACTGGCAACTTTACGATTGGTTTTTAATGCCTACCGGCGCCTATTTCGGCACAAAGAAAGCATGCCAACCCATCAATATCATTTACAACTATCATGACAGGAAAATATATGTTTCCAACGATGTATTGGGTGATATTACCGAACATACGGTCAGGGCAACATTGTACGACAGTCAGTCCAAAATAATATTCGAACAGGGGAAAAAGTTGTCTGTAAAAGAGAATACATCCGTCGTTTTTACCGAATTACCGGAACTACCCGGTAAAAAAGAAACCTATTTCCTGAACTTAACCTTGCATGACAGTCAGCACAAGCTGGTTGCCGACAATTTTTATTGGTTGTCGGGTCAGGAAGATCAGATGGATTGGGATCAATACTATTGGTTCTATACTCCCCAAAAGCGATATGCCGATTTCCACGAGTTGAATAACCTGCCTCAGCCGCAGGTGGGGGCTACAAAGAAAGTGTACAAAGAGGGCGACGAATGGGTTGTGGAGATAGAATTGAGCAATACCAGCAAGAATATCGCATTCAGTATAGAACTGTTATTAGTAGATAATCAGACAGAAAATCCGATACTTCCGGTGTATTGGAGTGATAATTATGTATCTTTGGTGAATGATGACACAAAAACGATTACGGCTCGCTGTAGTCTGGCTGATGCAATATCTGAACCTTCGGTAATTATACAGGGAATAAATGTAGAACGGATAAAAAAATAACAGATTGGCTGCCATGTATAGACCTGAGATCATGAATAAATGGGATGCAGTATTAAAAATCTGTATTGCTTTACTGTGTATACCCTCAACTCTTTATGCCGGTGAGACCGATCTCTCCGGCAGCAGATTATTTGTGTCGCCTTCTATCAAATCCCCAGTCAAAGAAACTATCATCCGGGTTCTGCAGGAAGAGGTCCGCAAGCGTACGGACATCCATTTAGGCATAACCGATGGCTGGAGTGGTTCACCCGTTATTGCCTTGGCGCTCTCCTCGGATGAGATATTGAACGGTAAACCTCTTCCTGAAAAGACTCCATCATCCTTACAGGCCGAATCATTCAGTGTCGTGGTAGAAGAAGATAACTCCCATCCGGTTGTCTGGCTTATCGGGGCGGATGAGCGTGGGGTTTTGTTCGCTGCAGGACATCTGCTGCGTACATCATTGCTTGCCGACAAGCAGATATTGTTCAACTCCTCAAACGCCATACAAAGTGCACCGGAATATCCTGTCAGGGGACATCAATTGGGCTACCGCAATACCGCCAATTCCTACGATGCATGGACAAAGGAGCAGTATGAGCAATATATCCGGGAGTTGGTCATTTTCGGGACAAACTGTATTGAGACCATTCCTTTTGACAATACGCCCAGTCCCCATATGAAACTATCTAAGGAAGAGATGAACCGGCATATAAGTACCATATGCAAGAATTATGGCATTGATTATTGGGTCTGGACACCGGCTAATGTGGATCTGTCGGATGAAAGCCTGTTCCGTACGGAAGTGAAAAAACACAGTGATTATTACAGGGAGTGTCCGCATCTGAGCCATGTCTTTGTGCCGGGCGGTGATCCGGGAGATAATCATCCGCGGTATGTGATGCCTTTCCTAAAAGCGATTGCTGCTGAGCTGGAGAAGTACCATCCCCACGCAGGTGTCTGGGTTTCATTGCAGGGTTTCAGCGATGAGCAGATCGATTATTTTTACCATTACCTGGAAACAGAAAATCCTGATTGGTTGCGGGGAGTAGTAAGCGGTCCGGGTAGCCCTCCCCTGTCCGACACGCGCTATCGTCTGCCAAAGAAATATATGCATCGCCATTATGCCGATATTACCCATACTGTCCGTTGCCTCTACCCCACCCTCCGATGGGATCAGGCGTTTGCCCTTACGTTGGGTCGTGAGCCGGTTAACCCACAGCCGTTTTACTATGCCGGACTACATGACCGGTATGCCCCTTTTACCGATGGCTTCCTCACCTACTCCGACGGAGCACATGATGATCTGAACAAGTTTATCTGGACCCGGAAAGGATGGGGTATGGAGGAAGATGCCACCGGCATTACGGAACAATACGTACGGTTCTTCTTTGGTACTAAACCCGATGATCGTGTAGCAGACGCCATACTGGGATTGGAACGCAACTGGGACGGCCCGATAGAGGCAAATGGGGGGATAGAGATGACTTTCCTGCGCTGGCAGCAACTTGAGGAGGCCTATCCCCGCTTACAAAACGACTGGCGCTGGCAGATGCTGCTTCTCCGCGCTTATTATGACACTTATACCAAGAGGCGGAAGTTATACGAACAAGGGTTGGAACAGGAAGCCAATAAATTGCTCGGGCAGGCCCCGGAAATGGGTGCTGCGAAAGCGATGAAACTGGCTTTGAAGAAAGTGAATGAAGCCGACCTGGTAAATATTGCCCCTTCGTTGAGAAAGAAGATCGATGGGTATTGTGATGCGTTGTATCACTCGATAGGTTTGCAGACAAGTGTGGAAAAATATCAGGCCAGCGGGGCTGAACGAGGCTGTGTCCTCGATTTCGTGGACTATCCGCTGAACAACCGCTGGTGGTTGTCCGACCAGTTTGAAAAGATCGGACAAATGGAAACCGAAGCCGAAAAACTTTCGGCTTTAGAGGTGATCGCCGGATGGGAAAATCCCGGGAAGGGGAGCTATTACGATAACATATCGAATATCAGCCAGAGTCCGCGGGTAAAGACAACGGTCTATGATGCTACCGATGTGGCCTGGTGGGATCGTGGAAAGAGCCGTAAAAGGCTATCTACCCAGTTATTCCAGAACTTCCCGCAACTCCTGTATGAGGATCTTGATCCGAAAGCACGTTACCTGATCCGTATAGCCGGATATGGCGATGCATTGCTCAGGGTGGATGGAGAGCGCATATCACCTACCCTCTACAATAAGGAACTGGAGGAATTCAAAGAGTTTCCCATAGATAGGCGATTTTTTCAGGACGGTAAGCTGGAAGTATCCTTTGATGAACCGGAAGAGTCTCACCTGAACTGGCGTCAATATTCTAAGGTTTGTGATATCTGGCTTATAAAGATATATTGATTAAAATCGTATTAGCAGTAAACTATAATCAATTAACAACATAAATTATATGCGTCATGGAAAATAGAAGGGAGTTTATTAAAAAGGTATCGGCCGGGGTAGCTGCTATGGCCATTGGAGGTACCGGTTTTGATCTGAGCGCTAAGAGTTATGCCCATATCCCCGGTGCGAATGATAAGATCCGGGTAGGTGTTGTCGGTTTTTCCGACAGGTTCAGGAGTTCGCTTTTACCCAGCTTTATGAACCATGCTAGGGAGTTGAATTTCGAACTGGTAGCACTGTCGGATATCTGGAACCGCCGTCGTGAGGAGGGAAGAGCCTATATCAAGGAAAAAACCGGATGGGATGTCGCCCTGTGCCGCAATAACGAAGAACTGTATGACCGGAACGACATTGATGCGGTCATTATCAGCACGGCAGATTTCCAGCACGCCCTGCATCTGGTGGAGGCCGCAAAAGCGCGCAAGGATGCCTATTGCGAAAAACCGTTTGCGGAAACCATGGATGATGCCAATGCCGCATTAAAAGCCTGCAAGGAAAGCGGTATCGTGGTGCAGATAGGATCACAGCGCCGTAGTGGGGCAAATTACCATGCTGCCCATGATTATATCCAATCCGGAAAATTCGGTGATATCGTGATTGCCGAGATGTGCTGGAACGTGAACCAACCGGGCCGTTGGAGAAGGCCGGACTTATGTGCTTCTATCCGGGAGAGCGATGTGGACTGGAACCGCTATCTGATGAACCGTCCCAAAGTGGCGTGGGACCCACGCAAATATCTTGAATATCGCCTCTTCTGGCCCTATTCGTCGGGCATACCGGGACAATGGATGTGTCACCAGATCGACACGGTACACTGGTTCACCGGCTTCCCCTACCCGCGCAGCGTGGTATCCAACGGAGGGATTTACCAGTGGAAAGACGGCCGTACCAACGCCGATACGCTGACCTCGGTATTCGATTACGGGCCGCTGGATGATCAGGAGAAGGGTTTCCAGGTGGTTTATTCGTCCCGTTTCAGTAATTCTGCCGGGGGTACAAAGGAACTTTACTATTCGAACGGCGGGATGTTGAACCTGGATACCAACGAAATTACTCCCGAGGGCGGGCTGCGTGAGCGTGAGGCATCAGCCATGGGATTAAAGGCCAACCTGCTCGACAAGTTCACATTGCCGAGCGTTACCGTGGAAGCGGAAGCCAATACGGGAGGCGATCCCCTCACATCCGCCCATATGCGTAACTGGATGGAGTGTGTCAGGGCGAAGAATGTGGCCACCAACTGCCCGGTGGAAGCAGGGCATAGCCACACTATTGCCTGTGCCATGGCTAACGCCGCCTACCGGACAGGTATGCGTGCGGTGTACGATCCGGCAACACAACAGATCATGGCTGGAGGTAAGATGTTTAAGTACTAAATAATATTGCCTTATGAAGCTTTTTTATTACAGTATGGTACTGATATGCCTTATGCTTGGAATGACCTCTTTTTCCAACACTTATGAGCCGGAATTTGCTGTGTGTACAAGTGTATCCAATTATCCGTTGCTTAAAGCGACAGGGTATCAGTATGTCGAATCAAATGTGGCATACCTGATGCCTGATAAAAGTGATGCTGAGTTTCAGGAACATCTGGATGAAATAAAGAGATTAAATGCCAGAGTTATTTCCTGTACCAGTTTTATTCCGGGCAGTTTGCCACTTATCGGCCCTGAAGCCAAACAGGATGAGGCGGTGGTATGGGCCGACTCCGCTCTGCGTAGGGCCGGGATGGCAAATATTCCCTATATCGTTTTCGGAAGCGGAAAAGCCCGTAATGTACCGGAGAATGTCAGTAAGGGACAAGCTACGGAGCAGTTTATCGCTTTTTGTAGAAAGATTGCTCCATTAGCCAAGAAATACAATGTGACCGTGGTTATCGAGCCTTTGAACAGGGCAGAAACCAATCTGGTCAATTCCCTGGAGGAAGGCGCCCGTATCGTGGAAGCGGTCAATCATCCCAATTTGAAGTTACTATGTGATATATATCACATGATGCGGGAAGATGAGCCGGCTTCGGAAATAGTGAAGTATGGCAAATATATCCGCCATTGCCATATTGCCGAAAGAGAAGAACGCACTTCCCCAGGGACCAAAGGGGATGACTTCAGGCCCTATTTCAAGGCATTGAAAGAGATTGGTTATAAAGGATGTGTCTCTATTGAGTGCAGGTGGAAAGACCTGCCGCAGGAGATCCAGCCGGCGCTCTCCTATATGCAGGAGCAGTTCCGATCGTTATAAGTTTTTGACCGAATTTATTTACGAAACTTGAATCATTAATAAAGAAAAATTAAATATTATCGTATGAAACCGACATGTTTAAAATAATCATTAGACATCCGAAGGGAATGATTATTTTAAATATCAAAGGTTCCATACACCGAAATATAAAAAATAAAATAATCGTATGAAAAAAATTCATTTATTGCTTCTTATTGTTTTATCGATATTCTTTGTACAATGTGCATCTACAGGTAATAAGACCGAAGAAAAGGCTGCCCCGCAGGTAAAGAACGTGATTGTGATGATTGGAGACGGAATGGGTGTCAGCCAGGTGTATGCGGGATTGACGGCAAATAAGGGGGTACTTTTTCTGGAACAGTGTCAATTCGTAGGTTTCTCAAAGACCTATTCTGCAAGCAGCTATATAACCGATTCTGCCGCAGGCGGTACAGCCATCGCATGCGGAACCAAAACAAAGAACGGTGCTATTGGGGTTGATGCGGACGGGAATCCGGTTAAATCGATGCTGGAGTATGCAGCTGAAAACGGTTTGTCTACTGGGGTTGTAGTGAGTTGTGCCGTTACCCATGCTACGCCGGCATCATTTGTTGCCCACCAGCCTAGTCGTAAAATGGAAGAGGAGATCGCAGTCGATTTTGTGAATTCTGATCTTTCGGTCTTTATTGGAGGAGGGAAGAAATACTTCGATGGTCGCTCTGATAACGAGAATCTGCTTGATAAACTGTCTGCAAAAGGTTTCCAGATTGCTTTCAACCTGGACGATATCAAGAAAGTCGGCTCGGGTAAACTGGCAGGTCTGGTAGCAGACGAACATCCGGCTCTCTATCCTGAAAGGGGGGAATTCCTTCCCGAAAGTGTACAGGCGGCTATCAATCTTCTGAAAAACAATGACAAAGGTTTTTGTCTGATGGTGGAAGGTTCCCAAATCGATTGGGCTTGCCATGCGAATGATAAGGATGCCACTATCAGTGAAATGCTGGATTTCGACCGGGCTATTAAAGTGGCTTTCGATTATGCGGACCAGGATCCCAATACGCTTGTCATCATTACCGCAGACCATGAGACAGGAGGCATGTCGCTTACAGGAGGTGACCTGTCGACCGGGGAAGTAGAAGCCAATTATGGTACAAAAGGGCATTCCGCCGTGATGGTTCCCGTGTTTGCCTATGGCGCAGGTGCCGCCGAATTTGCCGGGATATACGAGAATACCGATATTCTTACCAAAGTATTAAAGTTATATGGTATTGAAAAATAATAATATTGCACTGCTGTTATGCCTGCTTTTACTATCGGCAGGACGAGTGTCTGGCAACGACTCTTTTTCTGAGCAAACTGACAGGAGCCGGTTACTTGCAATTAAACCGGTGATCCTTCATTCGGAAATAATCCCGGAGCCGGCTTCAGTACCGTCAGCACATGCCTCGACCATTGTGGATACCGATGACGGCTTACTGGCAGCATGGTTCGGGGGTACCTACGAGAGGCATCCCGATGTGAGTATTTATACTTCCAGATTCAAAAATGGCCAATGGAGCGAACCTGTTAAAGTGGCCGATGGCGTACAGAATGAGTCACAGAGATTTCCCAGCTGGAATCCGGTCTTATTCAAACGTGACAATGGGGACTTGATCCTTTATTACAAAGTAGGGCCAAGTCCCAGTACCTGGTGGGGTGAATACAAGATATCGACCGATGAAGGTAAGAGTTGGTCTGCCATGGAGGCTATTCCGCGCGGATGCCTCGGGCCGATCAAAAACAAACCGGTCATCATCCCCGGAGGCAAAATACTCTACCCTACCAGCATAGAGATCGTAGGCAAATGGAATGTCTATATGGAGATGTCGAACCAGGATCTGACGGATTGGGAAAAGATAGAGGTCGACAATAATGGTTTTGACGCTATCCAGCCTTCAGTATTATTCCATAAGGATGGAGCCCTTCAAATTCTCTGCCGCTCGAAAAACGAAAGAGTGGTGGAGTCCTGGTCGTATGACAACGGTAAAACATGGTCGCCCCTGGCACCGACCGAGCTGCCCAATAATAACTCCGGTACGGATGCTGTGACCCTATCCGGTGGCTTGCAGTTGATTATCTACAATCCGGTTACCTCAGGTAGGAATAAATTGGCGATAGCCGGTTCATATGACGGTAAAATATGGGAGAAGCTGATCGATCTGGAAGACCAACCCTCCGGTGAATTCAGCTACCCTGCCATTATACAGGATAAGGACGGGATTATCCATGTGACTTATACCTATAATCGCGAAAAGATCAAATACGTGCAATTGAAGTTCTAAATTGATGAGGCTTATGTCGAATTTAACTTCAAAAAAATCCTATCCATGGTTAGTGGTGGCTATGCTGTGGTTTGTAGCGCTGTTGAACTATCTCGACCGGCAGATGCTTGCCACCATGAAACCATTTATGGAAGTGGATATAGCAGAACTGGTTACCGCAACCAATTTTGGACGGCTGATGGCGGTATTTCTCTGGATATACGCCTTTATGAGTCCATTATCGGGTATTATTGCCGACCGGCTGAACCGCAAATGGCTGATCGTGGTCAGCCTCTTTGTCTGGTCGGGAGTAACCCTTACCATGGGGTATGCCCGGAATATAGACCAGTTATATATTCTGAGGGCTGCTATGGGTGTCAGTGAGGCTTTTTATGTACCTGCCGCCCTCTCCCTGATTGCGGATTATCATCAGGGAAAAACCCGGTCATTAGCCATTGGATTCCACACTTCAGGGATCTATCTCGGGCAGGCATTCGGTGGATTCGGAGCGACTCTGGCCGCAGGTACCTCCTGGCAGTTTACGTTTCATACATTTGGCCTTATCGGAATGATGTATAGTTTGTTGTTGATTGCCTTTTTGCGTGAAAGAAAAACCTATTCGATCGATACAACCAGGAAGAGGTCTGTCAGGCAGGAATTCAGTGCAATGGGAAAGGGGCTGTCCATGCTTTTCTCCAATATTGCATTCTGGGTAATCCTCTTTTACTTTTCTGCACCGAGTCTGCCGGGATGGGCGACTAAAAACTGGCTGCCGACACTGTTCTCGGAATCACTCAATATGGGAATGGAAAAAGCAGGGCCTTTGTCGACTATGACATTGGCAATGGCGTCGTTAGTCGGTGTGTTGGTCGGAGGATATATGTCCGACCGTTGGGTAGCGAAGCGGTTAAAAGGACGGATCTATACTGGTGTGATCGGATTGGGACTCACTATTCCGGCATTGGTGTTGATCGGTTACGGTAGTGGTTTGGCCTTGATTGTTACCGGAGCACTTATGTTCGGTCTTGGATTCGGGATCTTCGATGTGAATAATATGCCGATCCTCTGCCAGTTTGTGCCGTCACGTTATCGTGCCACCGGTTACGGGTTTATGAATCTGGCAGGTATTTCTGCCGGGGCAGTGATTACCAATGAGCTAGGTAAAGCGTTGGATGCCGGTCATATGAATACTGTTTTTATTGCGATGATCGGAGCGGTTGTCATTGCCATTATCCTGCAGTTGACTGTCCTCAGGCCCAGAACGATAGACATGACGGATGAATTGCTGGAAAAAATGAAATAACAGGAAATTTTTCTGTTTTATTCTTCGGAAGAGATCTCTTCGTATTGTTGCAAGACCATAAAGTGATTTATACAATCGGGGATCTCTTCTTTTCTGTGGGTGACATAGATGAGGGACTTCCCGTTTTGGTGTGCAAAAGACTCTACGATGGATGTACACCGTATTTTGTTATGCCGGTCTAATCCGTGGAAAGGCTCATCAAGGATCAATAATTCAGGATTTTTGATCAGCGCCCTGGCAAAAAAGAGTAACCGCTGTTCGCCCGAAGAGACTTTCAGGAACGGCCTTTCTTCCAAGTGTGCTATTTGTAATATTTCCATTAATTTCTCCGAGAGAAGAGCCTGTTGTGCATTGCACTTGCGGTATAATCCGATACTGTCGAAAAATCCGGAGGTAACCACCGCCGAACAACTTACATTTTCCCTGTAATAAAGGTGTAATTCTGAAGAGCTGAAGCCAATACGCCGTTTGATATCCCAAATGCTTTCCCCGGTTCCTCTTTTTCTCCCAAAGAGGCGTATATTCTTAGCATATGCCTGCGGATTGTCGGCAAAGATATAACTGAGTAAGGTCGACTTCCCGGAACCATTAGGCCCCAATAGCGCCCATTTTTCGTCCTTTAAGATTGTCCAGTTGACATCCTTCTGAATGATTCTTTTCCCGTAAGCAATATCCACATGGGTCATCGATACAAGTTCGTTGCTTTCGGGGTTACGGTCTTCGGGTGTGAAATCATCCCAGTTGATTCCGGGAAGAGAAGCTGTCATAGGCAGGCTTTCCAGGATGAAACCAGATTTTTCTCCATGGAAGTTGACCGAGCAGTGTTTCATCTCCAGAATATGCGTCGTGCAGGCCGGCAGGTCGTCGAATGACGGAGAAATAAACAATAGCCGGATATTACAGCGGTTAAGAAGAAACACAAACATTGCATTGAGAGACTTACGCGATTCTTCATCCAGACCGATAAAGGGATTATCGAATATCAGCATTTTCGGGTTGTCGAGCAATACCTTAGCTATAAGAAATTTCCGTAATTCCCCACTTGACAGGTGGATAAACTTCCGATCCATTAGCTCGAAAAGATGGAAAGTTTTGAAAATAAGACGATTCTCTTCGGAGAGGTTGTCTAATGGTAATAGATCACTTACCAACGGTATTTCTTCATTTTCGGAGTTATTGAATCGCTGTTGATAGAATAGCTTACGGTAATCGAGTAGGGAATAGGCGGCGTTGAACTCGATCTTCCTGATCTGTTGGGAAGGTAACCGGAAACCGCCTTTTTTATCCGGATCATCTGAAAAATGATACCGGATATTACCTGATTGTATTGCTATCTTTCCACATATCAGTTCCGATAGTAATGATTTACCACTTCCGTTACGCCCTGTAATGCCCCAAACCTCATCACTGTTAATTTGCCAGTTGATAGGTTGTGTGAAAGGTGAATCGGGCATCCTTGGTATAACGTTGTCCAGTGCAATGACCTGATGCATAAATGTTTGAAGTAAGATGAAAGAGCCTTATCCCGCCACGTTTGTTTGTATCCCTAACCCTTCCACCCTGGCAGCTATTTTCTGCAAATCGCCGACAGGCACTTTTTCAAGCTCTTTAGCGGGCGTTTCCCGGTCGATGGTGTAGATCATCACCTCGCGGGGATTAAGCGTCCTGACGAGCTCTAACCATGCTGAAATCTCCTCTTCGGTGGTATTGTCTATCTCCTTTCCCTCGAACCGGCCTCTCACGAACATAGTCTGCAGGATAAAATCACCTTTGAAACGCTTATAGCGTTCTACCTGTTTGGCCACTGAATATCCTGGTGCGTTGGGACGGTCGAGCAGACGTACGGTCTTATCGAGTGCCGAGTCGAGTTTCACTATGGGATTCTCTATCTTTTGGAGTGCCTCGAATACCTCGGACTTGTTGAGGTGTATACCGTTTGTCAGCACACTTATTTTGGCATCGGGGAAATAACGGTTCCGTAACTCTATGGTATCATTAATGATACCATAGAATTCAGGATGCATCGTCGGTTCCCCGTTACCGGCAAAAGTGATTACATCGGGTATGATTCCTTCCCGGCGGAGCGATAACAGTTTATCCTCGAGCGCCGCCCGTACATTTTCCCGGTCGGGTAATTTGGTCTTTGTACGGAAATCCTTATTGAACCCGCATTCGCAATAGATACAGTCGAATGAACAGAGCTTACCGTCATACGGCAGCAGGTTCATTCCAAGCGATACCCCCAGCCTCCTGCTGTGGATAGGCCCAAAAACAATCTCATGAAATAATATGGTGGACATGTGAATAAATTGTGAATAGTGAATAGTGAAAAATGAAAAACTAAAAATGAGCGGCTGTTCCATTAAAACCATGAAAGGATGCGGTCGGTGCCGAAAGCGATCATCAGATACCGCAGAAATTTACCGGCAGTCATTGATATCATCACTATGGGTGTGTTGGCCCGCATGAAGCCTAATGCGACCAGCATCAGGTCTCCCACACCGGGGAGAAAGCCGAAAAAACCCATAATTGCCCCTTTGGTCTGCAACCGTGAGATCATGCTATCTATCTTCTCCCGTTTTATATTAAACCACTTTTCGAGCCATTCTATTTTACCTAAGCGTCCCAGATAATAGCAGGTTGCACCGCCAATGGAGTTTCCAACCGTGGCATAGGTGATGCAACTCCATATATCATATCCTGCGGCAATCAGCGCGGCGAAAACCACTTCCGAACTTAACGGCAGGATAGTGGCTGCCAGAAAAGAAGCCAGCAGTAGTCCCCAGTAACCGAATTCCGCTAATCCGTCGAGCATACAACTGATATGCTAATTGATTAGTGTGCTGCCAGCCAGTTTTCCCCCACCCCTATGTCGGTCTTCAGCGGGATTGACAATTGACAGGCATTTTCCATCTCCTCCGTCACAATTGCTTTTACTTTTTCCAATTCCTCCGGGAATACATTGAAATTCAATTCGTCATGTACCTGAAGGATCATTTTGGATTGGAGCTTCTCCTTTTGTAACCTGGTAAAGATGCGGATCATGGCCATTTTGATGATATCTGCCGCACTCCCCTGGATAGGAGCGTTGATGGCATTCCGTTCAGCATAGCCACGTACGATGGCATTCCGGGAGTTGATGTCGGCCAGATACCGCTTACGTCCCAGAAGCGTCTCCACAAAGCCTTTTTCACGCGCCTGGGAGATACTTTCATCCATATATTGTTTCACCTGAGGGAAAGTCTCAAAATATCCATCGATCAGTTCTTTGGCTTCGGTACGGGAGATGGTAAGCCGTTCCGACAAGCCGAAGGGTGTGATGCCGTAGATAATCCCGAAATTGGCAGTTTTTGCCTTGCGCCGCATATCCCCGGTGACCTCTTCGAGGGGAATTTTATAGATCTTGGCAGCAGTAGCGGCATGGATATCCTGCCCTTTACTGAACGCTTCGGTCATGTTCTTGTCGCCGCTCAGGTGAGCCATAATACGCAGTTCGATCTGTGAGTAGTCCGATGAAACAAACAGGCATCCTTCGTCGGGAATAAATACTTTCCGCATCTCTTTACCCCGTTCATCACGGATAGGGATATTCTGCAGATTGGGGTTGGTGCTGCTCAGGCGTCCTGTGGCGGCTACCGTCTGGTTGAATGAGGTGTGTATCTTACCCGTACGGGGATTGATAAGCAGCGGGAATGCATCGATATAAGTACCGAGCAGTTTTTTAAGTCCCCTCTGCTCCAGTATCTTTTCGATGATCGGATGTTTCGAGCGGATTTTCTCCAGCTCTTCCTCACTGGTTTTATATTGTCCGGTCTTGGTCTTTTTCGGCTTATCCACGATCATCAGCCTGTCAAACAGTATCTCACCGATTTGTTTGGGAGAATTGACATTGAACTCGATACCGGCCATATCGGTGATATCTTTTTCAATCCGTTGCAGTTCGGCGGTGTATTGGGTAGAAAGCTCTTCCAATGCTTTCAGGTCGAGCCTTACCCCGGTCCATTCCATATCGGCCAGCACATAGATAAGAGGACATTCAATGTCGTAGAACAGCTTTTCCAGGTTGTTGTCGTGGATCTCATGTTCCAGTATATTTTTCAGTTTCAGCGTGATGTCAGCATCTTCTGCGGCATAATCGACCACGATCTTCGGATCCACATCGCGCATACTTTTTTGGTTCTTACCTCTTGGGCCGATCAGTTCTTCGATATGGATCGTCCGGTATTTCAGGTAGGTTTCAGCCATATAATCCATCCCGTGCCGGATTTCCGGGTTCAGGAGATAGTGGGCGATCATGGTGTCGAAGAGTTTCCCTTTCACATGGATATCATAATTGCGGAGCGACAGGATATCATATTTGAGGTTTTGTCCGATCTTATCGATAGCCTCATTTTCAAAGAAAGGCTTGAATATCGCTGCCTGGCGATAGGCCTCTTCACGGTTGGCAGAAATAGGTACATACCAGGCTTCCCCCTCCTTGAACGCGAAGGAGAGTCCCACCAGGTCACTTAATAACGGATCCATACCGGTAGTTTCCGTGTCGAAGCAGACCGATGGCTGTGCCGTCAACTTTTTGCATAGTCCTGCCATTTCCTCTTCCGACCGTATCATCGTGTATTGATGGGGTGTTGTGTGGATATCGGTGTAACCGGCGGATAATTCGACCGGCGGCAGTGTTTCTATTTCGGTTTCCTCTTCGACTTCGACCGTATCAAACAGATTGCCCTGTACAGGCCCTTTGGATACAACGACCGCAGGCGTCTGGTTGAACATGCGATTCAGGAATGTACGGAATTCCAGCGTTTCGAAAAGTGCCTTCATGGCCTCTCTGTTTATCTCTTTCCGGGCAAAATCATCCTCTTTTACCTCAATGGGTACATCCGTCTTGATAGTGGCAAGGAATTTTGAGAAAAGGATCTGTTCCCGGTTATCCTCTACCTTCTTTTGCAACGCACCTTTCAGTTGATGGCTTTGTGCAAGTAGGTTTTCGATTGTGCCGAACTCTTTGAGCAGTTTTATAGCCGTCTTTTCTCCTACTCCCGGGCACCCGGGGATATTATCTGAGGTATCTCCCATCAGCCCCAGCAGGTCGACCATCTGGGTTGGACTCGAGAGGTCATACTTTTCCATTACCTTTTTATCGTCCAGGATATCGAAATCATTGCTGCCGTATTTGGGTTTGTAGATGAAGATATGGGACTCGGCAAGCTGCCCGTAGTCTTTGTCCGGTGTCATCATATAAACATCAAAACGGTCCTTATCTACCCGTTTGGCAATAGTGCCGATTACATCATCTGCTTCATAGCCGGACACTTCCAGTATGGGGATATTGTAAGCGGCAATGACCTGCTTGATGATGGGAACCGATCGCCTGATATCTTCAGGGGTAGCTTCACGTTGCGCCTTATAGGCCTCGAATTCCTGATGACGGAAAGTAGGGCCATCAGGATCGAAAGCCACCGCGATATGTGATGGATTTTCCTTATGGAGTACTTCTTCCAGTGTATTCACAAATCCGAAGATGGCAGATGTGTTCTCACCTTTTGAGTTTACTCTCGGGTTCCTGATAAAGGCATAATAGGAACGGTAAATAAGTGCATAGGCGTCCAGAAGGAAAAGCTTATTTTTGTGCATAATTATATTCAAATAAATTTAGTCGTTTTGAGTCACCTTCGCTCCTCAATTTTCAATTCTGCGCTCGGCAAAACCAAAGCAAGCTTTGTTTCTGCTCTCACTTAGCGAAATAGTTCTATGCTCAACATAGGTAAAACTTGTTTTGCCTATGTATTCGCTTATCGAAAACATTCGAAGCAAGCTTGACTTTGCTCATTTAAATAAATAACTCTCGCTCGGCAATGTTCAAGCGAGCTTGACACGGCCCTCGCTTACGCGTTATTTTAGCTTAACGAAAACGTTCAAAATCTGATTAAGAAATGTAAAGTTACGAATATTTGTTGCTAAGAGGAGAATAATTTATAAATTTGTGACATAAAATTCAGGATGCGATGGATCAGAGTCAGGTCATAAGAGATTTTTTGCAGGAAGAACTGGAACTTTTTGATACTTATTTACGAGAGTCAATCAAAAACGACAATCCCCGCATTTCAGGTATTATCGATTATGTTTTTAAGGCGAATGGTAAACGGTTAAGACCCATGTTGGTGTTGCTGACTGCAAAAGCCTGCGGGCAGATTATTCCGGAAACATATCATGGTGCTGTGACTGTTGAGTTGTTGCATACAGCCACGCTTGTACATGATGATGTGATTGATAAGTCCGATATGCGCAGGGGCAGGCGTTCTGTGAATGCTGTTTATGATAACACCAGGGCGGTACTTGTGGGTGATTATCTTTTGTCGTCGGCTTTGGCTGAGAGTGTAAAGACTAAGGATCTCAATATTGTACGTATCATGTCGGAGTTGGGAAAAAGTCTTGCGGAAGGAGAGTTGGTACAGTTTGCACTTGCTGAGGAGATCCTAATTGATGAAGCATCCTATTTTCAGGTGATCGAAAAGAAGACAGCCTCTTTATTGCGTGCCAGCATTACTATCGGAGCTATTACCGGAGGCGCTTCCCCGCAGACTATCTCCGGATTCAGCCGGTTGGGAGGCATCCTGGGTATCTGTTTCCAGATAAGGGATGATATCTTTGATTATTACAAAACCGATGTGGGTAAACCTACCGGAAACGATATCCGGGAAGGTAAAGTGACACTTCCCCTTATATATGCTTTGCAGCATGCACCCCGGACGGTTTCCGACGGGATGTTGAAAATCATTCAATCACGGGATTATTCAGATGAAAATATCGAGAGGGTGCTTGATTTTGCCAAAGAATATGGTGGGGTAGAATATGCCTATAAAAAGATACGGGAATTGCTGGATGAGGCGGAAACGATCATCTCGGAGCTCTCCATCGATGACCAGATCAAAACTCTTTTGCGTCTTCTCCTGATCTATTTGAATGATCGGGATCATTAAAAAAAGAGAGTGGAACCATTGGCCACTCCCTTACCCGATTCATTTTTTGTTACTTATTGGATTTCAATCAGCTTGGATGTAGAAACTTTTTCTTCTTCCACAGTGGGGATTTCAACGGTCAAAACCCCGTTTTCCACCTTTGCGGAGATCTTATCCTTTTCTACGTTCTCAGGCAATACCATTCTTCTTTGGAACTGCGTATAAGAAAATTCACGTCTGAGGTAAGCTCCCTTTTTATCTTTTTCTTCTTGTTCATTCTTCTTCTCAAAGGAGATCACCAGATTATTTTCCTCATCGATCCTCACCACACAGTCTTCTTTGGTCATGCCCGGAGCCGCAACTTCCACCGTAAATCCTTTTTCATTCTGCTGGATATTGATGGCAGGAACAGAGCTGCTTCTGTTTTCCATCCATTCATTACCGAAAAAGTCATTGAAAATACTCGGTAACCAGTTGTTTGTACGTCTGATAATTGCCATAATTTTACTCCTTTCTTTTAGTTTTCTTTTGTTACACTATCAAAAGGGCAAAATACATGCCGGGAGGAACTTTAGCCCGTCTTTATGCATATTTGTGACAAAATGGCTGAAAAAGATCAAAAAACGGTTTAAAACTGTAAAATATAAAGACAAAATGGCAGTATTTAGGGGGTGTTAAAATTGAAAATGTTTTTTTGAGATTAGTATCCGGTGCTTGTACAGAGAGATATTGTTGTAAAAAGAGACCATTCAGGGGTAGGGTAGAATGGTTCCTTTTGACGTGCTTTATTGGTTGACAAACCTCGTTGACACAGCGTGTCAAAGGTGTATGACAGTCTCTTTTCGATTGGTTTGGCCGTTCGGCAGGAAAAATTATTCGAGGATTGAATATGTTCTTTTGCCGGAGTGAGTCTTGCCATATCTGTCGGTAACCCGTACTTCGATGGTATGCTTGCCCGCCGGCAAATCCGTTGGAACAGGGCCGATCCATACGTGCGTGCTGTTCACGGGATTCGAAGGACGTCGTCCCGGCAGTAATTCCTCGGTGAAATCCCACTCCAGTAATTTTGTGAGATAGTTGAGGTCGGGAGCGGAGACATAGTGCATTTTCCGCCATCCCCCCTCATCAATCCGGTATTCGACCAAATCGTTTTGACTGCCCATAAAGAAGTTCACCATGATCTGAGATGTGGTTCTTCCTTTGTGCGGCACTACTTTCGGAGCAAAGATATTCATTTGATACTCGCTTTCCCTACCGGCAACTTTGTAATCCACATCATATTGATTCCCGTTGATATTCAGGAAAGCATATCCTTGCGGCGTGCCGTCACGCATAGTGGCGTCGGGTAATCCCTTCTCATCCAGTTTCCCCGAATACCAGTCGCCCGAAGTAGTACCCACATTATATTCATGCAGAGGTTTTCTTCCTTTCCATCCGTCTGCTTCGGTGTATTCGATCTGGTCCTGTAAATGGGTGTGCGCCGACATGATCAGTACATTCTCATAATCTTTCAGCAGGTCGAACAGGCGCTGGCGGTCTTCCAACCGGTACGAACCACCCGAATTGTCTTTCATATGAATGTGTTGCGACAAAACCACCAGTTTGTTTTTGGGGACATGCTTCAGGTTGTTTTCCAGAAAAATAAGCTGGTCCTCACGGTAGCCGCCCCAGTAACCTTTGCCATCACGTGGATCGGGATAGAGGATGTTGTCAAGGATGATAAAATGTGCCTTGCCGTAGTTGAAGGCATAATTGGCGCTGCCGAAATTCTTTTTGAAGGTTTCATCCGAGAGCTCATCGGATGGCGCGTCGTAATTCATGTCGTGATTACCCATTACGTTGTACCATGGCAACTGTAGGCGACGCATCCGCTCTTTATAGACCGGATGCAGATCAAGATTATCACCTGCGATGTCACCTAAGCTTATACCGAACAGGGTTTTATCGGTTTTCACCACATCATTCACTATTTTTTCCGTGAAATAATCCATATCCTGAATGGAATAGGGTTGTGGGTCACCGAAAATAACGGCGGTGAAGTTCTCCGGCTCATCCTGTTTGTGAAACGCAAAATCTATCGACTTAGGGAGACTTCCCGTTGGCGATATTCCTTTATAGGTGAAAGAATCGGGTGAACCCTCCGGTTTGTGGTGGTAATAGAACCGGGGAATAAAATTTTCATCCACAGGAGTTTTGTATCCGCCGGGCTTGATCACGAAGATAGTACTACCGTCATTTACAGGGAGAGTGTAAAATCCTTTACTATCCGTAAGTACCACATCTGTTCCGTTTGAAACGGACACATTGGGAATACCGGCTTCACGCCTGTCTTTCTTCCCGTTTCTATTGGCATCTTCATATACATATCCTTTGGCAGTCTGTTGGGAATAGGCCAGGATGCTGCTGAATAGCAGAATAAGAAAGAGTAAATTTTTTTGCATTGCCGTGTGTTTTATGATTGAGCTATATTGAATTGCAAAGATATGTCTTTCTTCCTGTCAAACTGTTACGAATCGGTGAACTTTTTCGTTAAGCGAGTACAAAGGAGAAACAAATTTTTACTATGTCGAGCGTAGAAAAAGTCTAACTTTAGTGAACTTTTTTGTTAAGCGAGTACAAAGGAAAAACATAAACAAAACGGGCAGAAAGCCGGAAAACCAACCTTCTGCCCGTTGCAATAAGATCTGAAACGATTTGATGCAACTAAATCCCTTTAGTATTTCAAAGGTGATTTCTCTGCGATCCCTGCTTCGTTTTTCACCGGAATCAGTGTGAAACCCCATTTGTAATCCTGATTGGCAGGAATACTGTATTCGGGAAGGGGGCGGGCTCCCCAACTATTGTATCCCGCAACGCCTTGTTGTTTCATATCGATACATACCTCCACGAAGTCTTGGGGGACGATATCATTGATATGCGTCTGGCGGGGTCGCTTGTTCTTTGCCTCTTCATCGGAACGGGAAACGATTTCCTCACTGCTGAAATTGTTCCACTGATAAGGCTTGTCCTTGTTCTCTTCGGAGTCAAAATCCTCTACGCTGTTACGCAATGCATTGAATCCTATGGTACTGTCGGCAACGACCATCAATCCGCCGGTGCCATTGGTGAGGGCTACCCATCGTGTATCGGTCCGATGTCCGTTTTCCTGCGGGCGAACATAAGGGAAATAATTTTCCTCTGCAGTGGTTTGGTAAAGGCCTACTTTGGATCCGGAAGCCCTGTCGATATAATTCTCTCCCGGGCCACGGCCAAAATAAGATACGTTATTCATCGTCACCGGCATACGGAATCGCACGCCTATACGGGGGACATTCAGAGTGGATGAAGCTTTACGGGCAGCGGATGCTTCCGGTGAGAAAGTGGCTGTGAGCGTCGCTTCGGAAGCACCAACCTGTCTCTCCTCCATATCGGCAGAGAAGAATTTCACATCTACCTTTATAACCCCGGAAGGATAGATACTGTATTTTACAGTATAAAGATTGCCGGCAGCAAGCAGATAAGTGGTTTCAACCACCACTTTATTATTTTCAGGATAACTCTTCACGTCGGTGACATTGAAATTTTTGCTTGATTGTTTCCATATCTGCAGGCGGTGAGGATTTCCATTTCCGTAATCGTTATCGTTCGGGGCACGCCAGAAGTTGGGCTGTACGCCGAAACCTTTGTCAAAATACTCATTCCCTTCCACCTTGTAGGAGGTAACCATACCGCTTGCTTTGTCAAATACAAATTCCAGGCGGGGTGAGGTTACACGGATGCTGTTTCCGGATTGATCCACTTGTAGCGGGGGATTGTCACTATTCCCCGTATATGCTTGCTTAGGTATCGAGAGCGGTAGTTTGAATTGTTCGATGGCTACGATGTAACCGGCAGGAATTAATGGTGCAGCCTCTTTTTGAATCACTTCAAAGTTGACAAAATATTCCATACCGGGTTTGGGCTGCAACTTACCGACAGGTAATGAAACCTCTGTTGTTTGTTGAGGTCGCAGGGAGACTTGCAACATTCCTTCGGATATGTTCTTTCCGTTTTCAGTGATAGTATAGCGGAAAGTATAGTCATCCGTATTGGAGAAATATTGCCGGTTAATGATCCGGAAAACGCCTGTTGACAGATCGACCGCTTCAAAAGCAAAATTCTGGTGGACATATTTCACTTCGGCCAGGGCAGGGTGGGGGGTACGGTCTGGATTTACCAGTCCGTTGCAGAGAAAGTTTCCGTCACTGGGCATATCTACACCATAGTCCCCGCCATATTTATAGTAGAGCCTTCCTTCTTTGTCGTAAGCTTCCATACCCTGGTCTACCCAATCCCAGATGTATCCGCCCTGCAGATTCGGGTATTTGTAGATTGCTTCCCACTGGATATCAAGATTACCGTTGGAGTTACCCATGGCATGTGAATATTCTGAGGGGATCACCGGCCGGTCGCTCCCTGCTTTGCCGATCTCTTCCAGCCAGGCAGCACTGGGATATTGTGGCACATACATGTCCGAGTTAAAGCCCCATAACGCCCGTTCATAGTTTACCGGACGATCCATCAGGCTACGCTCCTGGTCTTTCAGGAATTTGTAGGTATGGAAGAAATTGATACCGTTGCCGGCTTCATTGCCAAGCGACCAGATGGCGACGGACGGATGATTTTTGTTCCTTTCGAACATATTTACGGTCCTGTCCATATGGGCCTGCTCCCATTCCGGGTGTTTGGCGAGGGACCGTTCACCGTAATAAAGCCCGTGTGACTCGATATTGGCTTCATCGTATACATAGAGCCCGTATTCGCTGCACAGTTCATAGAAGCGGCGTGGTTGCGGATAATGGGAGAGACGGACGGTATTGATATTGTGGAGTTTCATCAGCTCGATATCTTTTCGCATCAGTTCTTCCGTCACATAATGCCCGGTTTTGGGGTTAGTCTCATGCAGGTTGACCCCTTTTAACTTGATGGGTTGCCCGTTCACAAGGAAAAGCCGGTCGGTTCGATCGCCGGTCTTTACCGGTTTGATCTCGAAACGGCGGAAACCGACAGGGTAGGGGACTACCTCTCCCGACGTTTCCCCTTCTTTCTTCACGGTGATAAGCAGTTTGTAAAGATGGGGATGCTCAGAAGTCCATGCAGCCACATCAGGCAGCAGTTGCACGTTGAAGCGGACGGTATTCTCTCCATGGCTTTGGACTGCCACTGGTTTCGTTTCTGAGGCAACCACTTTGCCGACGGGATCGAGCAGTTCATAAGAGACTTCGGCATAGGAAGCGCCGGACAGGTAGTTGCTGACGGTCGTTTCCAATTCGAAGATACCATTGCGGTAACTATCATCAAGTGTCGATTTCACCCTGAAATCACGTAACGATGTTTTGGGTTGCGACCAGAGGAAGACATCCCGCTCAATACCGCTGATACGCCAGAAGTCCTGGGCCTCAAGGTAGGAGCCCGTACTCCAGCGGAATATTTTCAGTACGAGTGAATTTTTGCCGGGATGTACATAAGGATTGATCCTGAATTCGGCAGCTGTTTTGGAATCCTCGCTATATCCTACCTCTTTTCCGTTGATATATACATAAACTCCCGATTTGGCTCCGTCAATGGACAAAAATATCTCACGGTCGTTCCAATCTTCGGGGATATCTATTTCACGGCGATATACGCCCACCGGATTTTCTTCCGGAAGATAAGGCGGCTCCATCTTCGGATAGCGGGTTTCCGGATCACGTTCTACGAATTCGTAGGGATGATTTACATAGATCGCAGTACCGAAACCTTGCATTTCCCAGTTGCCCGGTACCTTGATATCTTTCCATCCGGTGAGGACGACGGTAGAATCGGTGACATGTTCGGGCAGTTGTTTGTAGGAATCCACGAAATAGAATTTCCATGTTCCGTTAAGAGAAAGATAATATTTACTTTCCTCGAAAGGGATGTTAAGCGCTTCCGATCTGGTTTCGTAGGTCATAAATTGCGTACGCGGATGCTCCTTGTTTACCTGTACTACGTTCACATCCTGCCAGTAGGGGGTTGTACGGCGAGGTGAAATTGACCTGTGATCCTGCGCTGACAATGTGCTTAGACTACACAAGCAGACAATAGCTGTCAGGAGAAAAGATTTGATGTTCATATTTTACTATATAATGAAAAGTGAAAAATTGGTGGTTATTAATTACTTATTGATACATTAAATTTTTGAGAGAAGGCTATCCGCCAGTCGACTTGCCCCGAGACGGAACAGGGTATTGTTGCACCATTCTTCGCCAAGTGTCTCTTTCACAATAGTATAATATTTCACGGCATCCTCTGTAGTAGCAATCCCTCCGGACATTTTCAGGCCGATTTTCTTCCCTGTTTTGGCATGATAGGAGAGGATGGCCTGACATATTACGTACGCCGCTTCAGGGGAAGCCCCGGGATATCCTTTTCCGGTGGATGTCTTCAGGAAGTCAGCCCCGGAATAGAGCGCCAGGATGGCTGCATTATGAATATTCTTTACATTTTGTAGTGCACCGGTCTCCAGAATTACTTTCAGTGAAGCGTGACGGCAGGCTTCTTTTATTTCGGTGAGTTCTTCACACATCTCTTCATATTCACCCTCTAAAAATTTTCCTACGTTGATGACCACATCTATCTCGTCTGCCCCGTCTGCTACAGCGAGCGATGTTTCGGCTATCTTGATCTCGTTAAAGGTCTGGGATGAAGGAAATCCTCCTGCGACACAGGCGATTTTCACATCTGCAGTCAATGCCTCTTTCACCGTATGGGCAAAGTTGGGATAGACGCAGATGGCTGCTACATTATCCATTTCGGGATTAGAGCCGTCGAAACTGTTTACCTTCTCGACGAATTTCCAGATACTTTCATTGGAGTCGGTGCTATTGAGAGATGTAAGATCTATACAACTATACAGTTTCCTATAGACTGCGGAATTATTATTTTCACTATATTTTTCAGCGAGAAGGTCGTTTACTTTTTTAGTAACTTCTTCGTCCGTCAGCATAAACGGATGTGTATTGATAGCTTTGCTATACTTGTTTGTTTCCATCGGTCTTTTTATCTTTATTTAATAAATTATTTATCATTGTTATCCTGTAATTTTGCGTTATTAAGGTGTCTGTCGGCATCTCTCATGGTTTTCTTTTTTATGTTTTTGATTAATGCCTCTTCCAGGTTTACCCCGGTCTGGTTGGCCAGGCAAAGGAGTACCCAAAGCACATCCGCCATTTCATCGGCCATATTTTTCGATAAGTCAGATTTTTTGAAAGATTGATCACCATACGTACGTGCCATGATCCGTGCCAATTCACCGACCTCCTCAGTGAGGATCGCCATATTGGTCAGCTCGCTGAAATAGCGGACACCATAGGTTTTGATCCATTCATCCACTTGCTGTTGGGCTTCCTGTATCGTCATATTGTTTCGTTTTGTTTCTCGTTACTTTTTGGAATTCGTCCGGAGTGATTATACCTACTTTCTCCCCAGCCTTCCTAGTTTCCCGGTCTCCTCCTTCTTCCGGTTTCTATTCCCTGTTTTTTGAATCGATCCAAATCGTAACCGGTCCATCATTTACCAGACTGACCTGCATGTCGGCCCCGAACTCCCCGGTCGCTACCGGTTTCAATAACATTTCCGACAGAGTAGAGCAGAACTGCTCATAAAGAGGGATGGAGATATCCGGTTTCGCAGCACGTAGATAAGAAGGTCGATTGCCTTTCTTTGTGCTGGCATGCAGTGTAAATTGTGAAACCACTAATATATCGCCCCCGGTTTCAAGCACCGACCGGTTCATAACTCCTTTTCCATCGTCAAATATACGTAAATTTACCGTCTTTTTACATAGGAAGCCAATATCCTCTTCATTATCGGCTTCTTCTATTCCTACCAATAGTAGCATCCCTTCGCCAATACTGCTTATTTTTTGCCCGTCGATATGAACGGCTGCTTCCCTTACGCGTTGAATAAGTAATCTCATAATTGCTCATTTTCCCTTGTTATCCATTTCCAGATGATCTCGCCTTTACTTTTTCCGATCACAGAAATGAGCTCTTCTTTGGTTGCCTCTTTAATCCGTCTGATACTTTTGAAATAGATCAACAATCTCTTTTTTGTTTCGGGGCCGATACCTTTGACCTGGTCCAATTCCGAAGTTGTTTGAGATTTGCTCCTTTTTTGCCGGTGGAAGGTGATCCCAAACCGGTGCGCTTCATCCCGTGCCTGCTGGATAAGTTTTAACGTTTCTGAACTCTTGTCGATATAGAGCGGAATGGGATCTTCAGGGAAATAAATTTCTTCCAGGCGCTTGGCAATACCTATAATTGCGATTTTTCCGTATAGTCCGATTTTCTGAAGCGATTCCACAGCAGCATGCAATTGTCCTTTACCTCCGTCAATTACAATGAGTTGAGGCAGGGGAGCGCCTTCGTTAAGTAGCCGAGAATAGCGTCTTTCTATAATCTCGCGCATTGATGCGAAATCATCAGGCCCTACAACCGTTTTCACGTTGTAATGGCGGTAATCTTTTTTTGATGGTTTTGCTTTTTTGAAAACAACACAGGCTGCCACCGGATTTGTCCCCTGGATATTGGAATTGTCGAAGCACTCGATGTGCCACGGAATTTCTTTTAACCGGAGATCATTTTGTACTCCCTTCAGGATTCTGGTTGCCCGTTGTTCGGGATTGAGCATCTCTGCTTTTTTCAATTTGTCGATCTTATATTGCTTTACATTCTTTTCTGACAGGCTGAGCAGTTTTCGTTTTTCTCCCCTTTGTGGAATGGTGAACTCTACGTCCGGCAGTTTCAGGTCGGGAATAAAAGGCACGATTACCTCTTTCATGTCACTGCCGAATCGTTGCCGCATCTCTACAATCCCCATTCCAAGCAGTTCTTCAGGAGATTCATCGAGTTTCTTTTTATATTCGAACGTATAAGCTTGATTCACAGCGCCATTCACTACGTGCAGGTAATTAATGTATGCTGAATTTTCAGCCTCTTCAATGGAGAAGACATCCAGATTATAGTTTATGTTACTTACTACCTGTGATTTCTCTCTGAAATTCTGGATCAGCAGCAATTTTTCCTTTAACCTGTGTGCCTCTTCAAACCGCAGTTGCCCCGCAAGGGTCTGCATCTTTTCATGAATCTGTCTTTCGATAATAGCTACATTCCCCTTCAATATCTCAATGATTTCTTCGATATTCTTATTGTACTCTGCCAGTGATTGCAAAGCCTCACATGGCCCTTCACATCGTTTGATATGATATTCGAGGCATACCTTGAATTTTCCGGCGGCTATGTTTTCTGGAGTCAGATTGAGCCGGCACGTACGTATTTTGTATACACGCCTGAAAATATCCAGCAGTGTATTCACCGATTGTACCGAGGTATAGGGGCCGAAATATTTGGAGCCATCTTTCACTATATTCCGGGTTTTATAGACCCGGGGGAAATATTCGTTTTTCACCACGATAAAGGGGTAGGATTTGTCATCCTTAAGCATCACATTGTATCGTGGCTTTAACTTTTTGATCAGGTTGTTTTCGAGTAAGAAGGTATCCTCTTCAGAATTGACGACAATGTATTTTATCTTTCGGATCTTTCTTACAAGAATGCGTGTTTTCGGATGATCGTGGTGTTTGTTAAAGTAAGAAGAGACTCTTTTTTTTAGATCCTTGGCTTTACCGACATATATAACGGTGTCATTCTCATCAAGGAACTGATAGCAGCCCGGTTGGTGAGGGATAACGGCTAGCGTATTTTTAATTTCGTCGGTCATGGCTGGGTTTTAGTCTAAATTGGAGTGAAAATCCCTGATGGCCGGTCAGCAATTCTATCTGCCGATACTATCAGGGATATTCTCTCTCCTTAAAATTTGATTACCGAATTTACTTCGACATCTTTCGGGAAATGATCAATCCCTTTTAGCTCTTCCAGTTCTATAAGAAAGTTGATATAAATCTTCTTTACACCCAATTTCTTTACAAGATTATACGCAGCCACCATCGTTCCTCCGGTAGCCAGCAGGTCGTCGTGAAGCAACACCACATCCTCATTCGTCAATGCATCCTGGTGGATCTGGATGGTGTCTTCCCCATATTCTTTCGTGTAAGTTTCTTCTATTACTTTATAAGGGAGTTTTCCGGGTTTACGGATAGGCACAAATCCTACACCTAACCGGATCGCGGTAGCCGGCCCCATAAAAAAACCCCTGGATTCGATACCCACCACTTTGGTAATACCCTTGTCCTTATATCTGTCATATAGGATATCCGAAAGTTCTTTCAAGTGGGATGCTGATTGGAACAGGGTCGTGATGTCGTAGAATTCAATCCCCGGAATAGGGAAGTCAGGGATGCTCCTGACAGCGGAAGTAAGTGTTTCGATACTCATTTTTTATTCATTAAAATTAGTCTATTTGAGTCGCTTTCGCTCCTCGATTTTCAATTCTTTACAGACTATTTCTGCGTCCGACATAAGTAAAACTTGTTTTGCTTATGTTCTCTCTTGTCGAAATAGTACTCGCAATGGTAATATAAGCGAGTTTATACTATGCTTATTTAGCTTAACGAAACGTTGTTATATAATTTATCTTTTTTGAATGTTCCACGTGAAACATTTTTGTTTTAACGTCCTAATAAGACAAGCAAAACGGATATGTCATTGGGTGAAACACCCGGAATTCTACTCGCCTGGCCAATCGTCCCCGGGTTAATTCTGGTCAGTTTTTGTCTTGCTTCTGTCGAGAGCGATTGTATTTCGTTGTAGTTGAATTTGTCCTTGATGCGGATATCTTCTAAACGTGTGATTTTATCCGCCATCATCCGTTCACGCTTGATATAGCCGTTATATTTTATCTCTATGTCGGCCGACTCAATGATCTCCTCTTCCCGTTCGTCGATAGTCTCTAATAGCTCTTTGAGCGGAGCTACTTCTTGCGCCATTAGCGCCAGGTCGATGTGTGGCCTTGTTAACAGGTCGTGTAGTTTCACGCCGTGCTTCAAAGGTGCTGTGCCGATGTGTTCGAGGAATGGGTTGATACGATCTGCCTTGATGGAGAAATTGTGTGCGAAATTGATGATTTGTGCAACTTTTTCTTCTTTTCGGTTGAGTAGCCGGAGTCTCTCTTGAGTCGCCAGTCCTAACTCATAACTCTTTTTTGTGAGTCTTTCGTCTGCATTGTCCTGACGGAGAAGAATACGGTATTCAGCACGGGAGGTGAACATCCTATAGGGTTCGTCAACACCCTTCGTGATCAGGTCGTCGATCAATACTCCTATGTATGCTTCGTCTCTGCGTAATACAAAAGGATCTCCTCCATGACAGTTGATATGGGCGTTGATGCCTGCTATCAATCCTTGCCCTGCCGCCTCTTCATAACCCGTAGTGCCGTTGATTTGTCCTGCAAAAAAGAGGTTTTTCACCAACTTTGTTTCCAGTGTCGGATACAATTGCCGGGGGTCGAAGAAATCATATTCTATGGCATAACCGGGACGGAAAATATGTGCATTCCGGAAGGCCGGTATCCGTTGCAAGGCGCTCAATTGTGTCTGCAAGGGTAGGGAAGAAGAGAAGCCGTTGAGATAACACTCATGAGTTGTTTCTCCTTCAGGTTCCAAAAACAGTTGATGGCTCGTCTTCTCGGAAAAAGTGACGATTTTGGTCTCTATGCTGGGGCAATAGCGAGGCCCTATGCTTTGTATCTGTCCGTTGTAGAGTGGCGAATCACTTAATCCATCACGTAAGGCTTCATGTACCTCTTCAGAGGTATAAGCTATCCAGCAGCTTCTTTGTTTGAGTGTTCGTTGTACATCCGGAAGATAGGAGAATTTATGAAAATCTTCATCTCCTTTCTGTTCTTCCAGCAGGGAAAAATCAACCGTTCTCCCGTCAATACGTACTGGAGTCCCTGTCTTCATCCGGTCAGTGGAGAATCCCAGGTCACGCAATTGCTCTGTCATCCCGTAGGAGGCCGGTTCGGAAACACGTCCTCCGCCGATCTGTACCTTGCCAATATGGATCAGTCCATTTAAAAAAGTGCCGTTTGTAAGGATTACTGCTTTGCTGAAAAACTCTACTCCCATGCCGGTTTTTACTCCGGAAATAGTAGAGTCTTTACAAAGAAGCCCGGTCACCATATCCTGCCACATATCCAGGTTAGGTGTGTTTTCTATAATTGTGCGCCATGTTTCGATAAATTTCATCCGGTCACTTTGTACACGGGGGCTCCACATGGCAGGGCCTTTTGAACGGTTCAACATGCGGAACTGGATAGCAGTCTTGTCGCTCACAATTCCCGTCTGCCCACCCAATGCATCAATTTCACGCACAATCTGTCCCTTGGCAATACCACCTACGGCGGGATTGCAACTCATCTGGGCAACCTTGTTCATGTCCATCGTGACCAGGAGTGTCTTGGATCCCAGATTGGCAGCGGCTACAGCCGCTTCGCATCCGGCATGGCCTGCCCCTACCACTATGATGTCGTAATTGAAAGTCATTTTTTTTTGATTTGAGATAGCAAAGATACTAAAAAAGAAAAAGTTAACTACGGCTGTGATGTTAATTACCGATAAGAATAATTCAATATGCTTTATTTCAGCAAAATACGTAAATATACCGGAAGATGGTCGCTATATCCGCCAGTGTATCTTCCTCTATATGTACGATTAGGGCTTGGCCTGTTTTTGTTGTCAAAATGGAGAAGATAAGATGGATTAAATATGTCTGCATATTCCGGTTTACAATCTATTTTCCCGGATAAAAGTATGTTTCCGGATACAATGATCTGGTCAAATAGAAGCCATCCTTTATGGTAAGTTGTGCCCATTCCCCTTTTATGCCGCGGATAGAGCAGGTTATAGAGTTTTGATTTCTCTATATTGTCAAAACTTTTTTCTACTCCTAACACCTCATCCACACTATTGTCATCGGGGGTATCGTTGAAATCCCCCATGATAATTATATTTTCTTCCGGCTGCTTGTCGAGTACTTTATATACTTCGTTCCTGAGTTCACTCGCTACAAAATAGCGTCTTCGTTCTGAGATATCCGTGCCTTCCCTGCGAGAGGGGAAGTGGGTGATAAAAAGATGCAAAACAATATCCCCGGGCAGCATTCCTTTTACGTGGAGTATGTCCCGCGTACGGTCTTCAATTCCCGGCAAATGTACATGGATTGGAATAGATTCCAACACCGAAAATGTTTTGCTGTCGTATATCATAGCTACGTCTGCTCCTCTCTCATCGGGACTGTCATAATGGACAAAGCTATATTGCCCGATTCCCTGTCTGCCCATTTCATCCAATATGCTGTTGATTACACTTTGGTTTTCTATTTCAGCCAGACCTATGATATCCGGAACAGCAGGTTGTTGGATCTCCCTGATTACTTTAGTCAGTTTCGTTACTTTATCATTGAATCGTTCTTTTGTCCATCCATTGGCTCCATTGGATGTAAACTCATTATCCATCGTGAGTGGATCATCGTCGATATCATAAAAATTCTCGGTATTATAGAACATGAAAGAGAAAGGAATTGCCATATCGGTTATAATTTGATCACAGTTGGTATTGGGCATGACCTGTTCCCACCACATATAATGTCGTGGTTGAAAGTCATTTTCTTGTTTTTAAGAGAGCAAAGATACTAAAAAAGAAAAAGTTACCTGTTATAGTAATGTTAATTACCGGAAAGAGGTATAAAATCCCTTTTAATTCAGATGTTTACAGAGAAAATGATTCTTCAAGTTCATTCGTTTGTTTATCGGAATCTTTATATATTTGCACCCAAAATATCAATTGTTCAATTACATTAGTCGTTTTGAGTCGGCTTTATTCCTCGATTGTTAATTCTGCGATCGACATATATTTTATATAAAAAATTTCTAAAACTTGCGATAATGAATCTGAAACAACTTTTCTTGGCTGCATTCTGCATATTTTTTATCTTTTCTGTATATGGACAATCTGATAACAGTGGACAGCAATACCAAAAAATTTATTTGTCGTTGAATGCCGGTATGAACTTCAACTTAGGATCTTCAAGTACTGAATTATCGAATGAACTTATCGTTCCTCCAACCAAAAGGGGATTTTCTCCCGGTTTTGATGGTGCTTGGTTTTTCTCAAAGAATTATGGAGTTGGGATAAAGTATGCTTTCTATACCTCCAAATACAATAAAGAATCTTATCTGGAATATACAGAACACTCCTATGATTATCCTGTGTATGAATATAAGTCATTAGCTTTTAAAGAGAAATCGCATATGTTTGGTCCCGCCATTTATGGAAGATGGCCTTTGGGTGAAACGAAATGGATGATCATGGCTAATGCCGGAGTAGTGATGTTTTATAATGAATTGACAGGAATAGAAAAGATAATTACTTATATTATTGATTCTCCTGATTTAATCGTTGATCAAAGTCAATTACCCGAGGATAGAAAAATGGGTGGTGCATATAAAGGAATTGCTGCAGGTTTTACTTTGTCCGGAGCTATCCGTTACCAACTTCTCCCTTTTGCAGGAATAACTGTCCAAACCAGTGGTATTTATGCACCCTTTTCCAGAATGAGTAATCCCAATTTGAAGACTGGACCACATGGTGAGGATTTCTCCAGGAGGATCGGCAGAGTAGGTCTTTCAGCCGCTATTGATTTCTCTTTTTAACGATTTGTTTTTTCCAAGGCCCTTTATATGGAGGGAATTACAGAATTAATTCCCGCTTTCTTTTCTCAGGCTGAGGGCTCTTTCTTCAGCCTCTTTCATCTGTTTGCTTTCGGCTTCCGATTTATCATTGATACCGCATAAGTGGAGCACGCCATGGATAATGACACGGTATAACTCCTCTTCGAAATCAGTGTCATATTGAATTGAGTTGGATAGTACCGTATCGAGGCTGATAAAAATATCTCCCGAAATGCGATTACCTTCGGAATAATCGAAGGTGATGATATCGGTATAAAAATCATGTTGAAGGTATTGCCGGTTGACTTCCAGAATTTTTTCGTCGGTACAAAAAAGATAGGAAATATCACCGGTTTGTTTCCCGTAACTTTTCGTAACGGATTTTATCCAGTTTGCCGTCTCCCTTTTTTTGATCTTCGGGAAATCGATATTTTCAGCTTCGAAAGTAATTGCCATTTTATTAACATTTATTCACCTGGAGGATGCTTTATTTTTTATCCGAAAAAGAGATAGGCCACAAAAATGGCGGCAATAATACCTGCCAAATCGGCCAAAAGCGCATAGGGAACGGTATAGCGGGAATTTTTGATGTTCACCGCACCATAATAAACAGCCACGATATAGAAGGTGGTGTCGGTAGCCCCCTGAAGTACGGAGGATAATCTGCCGGCAAACGAGTCGGCTCCGAATGTCTGCATGGCATCGATCATCATTCCCCTGGCACCGCTACCGCTCAGCGGTTTCATCAATGCGGTGGGCATACCATCCACCCAGCGGGTATCGAGGCCTGTCAGCGCTACCATATCCCGCAGCCCTTCCATCAGGAAATCCATCGCTCCCGAAGCACGGAAGACCCCAATCCCTACCAGTATAGCGATAAGGAAAGGAATAATGGTGACAGCAGTCTTAAAACCCTCTTTTGCCCCGTCGATAAACGCATCAAAGATATTTATTTTACGGCGTAGTGCCTTTACAATGAAAAGTACGATAATAGTGAAGAGAAAGATATTTGCAGCAAGACCCGAGACAATATTGATCTGTTCCTGCGACATCGACCGGAAGAGAATTATCGTGCCGATGATAAGTATTGCTATGCTCAATACAAAACCCATGATCGCCTTGTTGAAGATATTGATACGCTGTTTCAGACAGACGGCAATCATGCCGATCACGGTAGAGGAAAAGGTAGCGATCATAATCGGGACGAAGATGTCGGCAGGGTTGGCAGCACCCAACTGTGCACGATAAACCATAATAGTGACGGGAATCAATGTCAAACCCGATGCATTCAGGATCAGGAACATGATCATGGGATTGGAGGCTTCCTCTTTTCTCAGGTTAATCTCCTGCAGTTCCTGCATCGCTTTCAACCCGAACGGTGTAGCTGCATTGTCAAGGCCCAGCATATTGGCAGAGAGGTTCATCAGGATGGAGCCCGAAGCAGGATGATTCTTGGGTATATCGGGAAAAAGCCGGGAAAAAAGGGGGGCGACAGCCCTCGAAAAGAGCTCTATCATGCCTCCCCGTTCACCTATCTTCATCACGCCCAGCCAGAGTGACAGCACCCCCGTCAATCCCAGAGAAATTTCAAAACCGGTTCTGGCGGACTCATAAGTAGAATTCATGATCTCGGTAAAGACACTTACATCTCCAAAGAAAACCAGCTTTACCAAAGCCACCACGAAAGCGATCAGAAAAAAAGCAATCCAAATATAATTCAATACCATATCCTGCGGGAATCTGAGATTAGACGGACATTTAACGGACAAAGATTCACCAAAGATACAATTTATGACTATTTATCAAAAAGAAAACAATATAATTTCTAACTTTAAGGCAGGTTAATGTGCCAATGAGAATAATGTGCCAAACAACGTTCAACGGAGCAAATCGTGGTTAATATGCCAATGAATTTGGATGGCACAATGATTTAATAATTTAATTGGCACATTGGCATATTGATTAATTAGCACGTTAGAAAGACATGCGCTGGAAAGATTTTCTATATTTTCAGAGAGGTTCAAAGACAGCAGTCATCCTGTTGCTTATTCTTATTGTGTTAACCTTTATTTTGAATGCACTTCTCAGCTACAAGAACTCGTCGGATGTTATCCTGATGCAGAATGATTCGCTGGTTCGGGAATTTGAAGAATTTCGGCGTACATTAAAGGTAAGGGAACCTTCCGCCGTTACTGTTCCAGAAGAGAGAGAGGCTCCAATGGAGCGGAAAAGTGCTGCAGAGCGTTCGTCGGACAAGGGTGGTTCTGCAAATAAGAGCATCTCCCGTCAAGGTGAGAAGAATGCTACAGAAAGGTATTCCTCACGAAGCAGTGACATCTCATCCTTCCGTGCTGCTTATCCGTCTATGGAGAAACTTTCCGAAGGGGAAACTATTTCCCTGAACAAAGCCGATACGTCCGAATGGAAGAAAGTGCCCGGTATCGGTAGTGTGTATGCTTCCCGTATTGTGAAGTACCGCGACTTGCTGGGCGGATTTGTATATGTTGAGCAACTATTGGAAGTGTACGGTATTGATCAGGAACTTTTCTCCCGCATAGCTGTTTATATTGAACCTGATGGCAATTTCCGCAGGATCCAGGTTAATCAATCAGATTTCAAGGAATTATTGCGTCATCCCTACCTGAATTACAAACAGGTACAAGCGATCATGAACATTCGCCGGAGAAAAGGTAATATCACCTCTATTCGTGAACTCTCCATCCTCGATGAGTTTACACCGGATGACATCCTTCGTCTTGAACCCTATTTGGAATTCTGATAATTGATATTTCTGTAGATTAATAAATTGAATAATTAAGCAAGTCTTGACTCTTGTATCTAATTTTTATCGTATGAGACGAACATCTCTCCTTTTTTTTTCTGTTATATGTGTGGCTCTTCTCCTGTTGTTAGCCGGTTGTAGTACAAAAAGCGGTAAAGAAATTGACCCGGAATTTGCCCGTTATATTTCAGCATTTACGTATGGAAATGTCTCTTCCGATGCATTTATCCAGATAGAACTTGTGCAGGAGATTCCTGCCGTGGAGTTGAATGCTGAAGTAAAAGATAAGTTATTTTCATTTTCGCCCTCTTTGAAAGGACAAACTTTCTGGGTGAATGGGAACACCATCCGTTTTATGCCCGATGCGGGAGAGTTGGAGCCGGGAAAGGAATACCATATTGGCTTCCTTTTGGGAAAAGTGTTGGACGTGGAGGAGAAATTCCGACAATTTAACTTCTCCATCCGTGTAAATGAGCAAAGTTTTACTGCCGACCTGCTTCCCTTTTCACCGATGAGTATGTCCGACCTGACATGGAACAGGATAGAAGTAACGATGAATCTGTCCAATCCTGTTTCGTCGGACGACGTTACCAGAATGTTCGATGTGAAAGGAGCGAAACAGAGCTATATACAGGTAAAGCCTGCTGGTGCCACTGCGTTTCACGTTTCGATAGATAGCCTGCAGCGGACGGATAAGCCGCAGCAATATGCGCTGACCATTGACGGGAAAGCAATTAATTCAAAGAAGAAGGTTGAATATACGATCGATATCCCCGCATTTTCGAAGGATCATTTTGAAGTGACAGATGTGCGCATGATGCAGGCTTCCGATCCTCATATCCGGCTGACTTTCAGTGATCCGGTTTCACAGACGCAGGATCTGGAAGGATTGATCGTACCCTCCGGTGTGAAGAATTTCACTTACCGTATCGACAAGAATGTGATCAAGATATATCCTGAAACCCTGCCGAAAGGACAGATGGAACTGCAGATCTATGAGGGTATTAAAAATAACTCCGGATTGAACCTTGACAAGAGTTATCTTTATCAATTGCAAGTGGACGATGATAAACCGCAGATAAAATTCGAAAAGAGTGGAAATATCCTGCCCGATGCAGAACAACTATTATTACCATTCAGCGCTGTAAACCTTTGGGCGGTAGATGTGCAAGTGGTGAAAATATACCGCAACAATCTCCTTTATTACCTGCAATCCTCTTCACTGAACAACAACCAGTCGGGTAGTGAGTTGCGTCGTTTCGGACGGTTGGTGATGAAGAAACGCATCCGTCTGGATAGGGATAAACAATTGGATCTTTCAAAATGGAACAATTTCACCATCGATCTTTCCCAGATGATCGGGAAAGATCCCGGTGCTCTCTATATGGTACAGCTCTCCATGCGGTCCGATTATTCGCTCTATCCCTGTGAAGGGATAAGGCCACAGTCTCCCGATGAAGCGATCATGAAACGTTTTTCCGATGACCAGCTATCTGAAGAGGATGAAGCGGTGTGGGATGAACCATACCCTTATTATTATGAACCGATCGACTGGAGCGGATATAAATGGGAAGAGCGGGATGATCCTTGTAAGCCGACCTATTATATGCTTCAGGATCGCAGGATCCAAACAATGGTCATGGCATCCAATGTGGGAATCATTGCTAAAGCAGGGCAGGGGCATATCATGAGTGTGGCTGTGACTGATATACTCTCCACCGAGCCTCTCTCCGGAGCCGAAGTGACTATATACAACTATCAGATGCAGGTCATGGGTTCGGGTAAGACCGACCGCAACGGCTTTGCTGAGATCGATTATAAGAAAGGGCGCCCGTTTGTCGTGACGGCAGCCAAAGGTAATGATACCGGCTATCTGGAAGTGGCAGACCAGGCGTCGTTATCGCTCAGCCGGTTCGATGTAAGCGGAAAAGAGATACAAAAAGGACTGAAAGGGTATGTCTATACCGAACGCGGCGTATGGCGCCCCGGTGATACCATCTTCGTATCGTTTATCCTTGAAGACAGGGAGAAAAAATTACCGGAAGGACACCCCGTGACCCTTGAGGTCTATACTCCCCGGGGGCAATTTTACCAAAGGCAGGTGAAGAGCGACGGCCTGAACGGGTTCTACACTTTCACCGTGCCGACAGATCCGGCTGCAGAGACCGGTGTCTGGCAGGGACAGGTAAAAGTGGGCGGTACCACTTTCCATAAGTCGCTTCGCATAGAAACCATCAAACCCAACCGGTTAAGGGTGCGTTTGGATACCGACTCCATTATTGATGCGTCAAATGGCGTTATCTCGGGTACGCTTACATCACAATGGCTGCACGGCGCACCTGCTTCGAACCTGAAAGCAGATGTAGACCTGACGCTCTATGCATCTGATAACCCGTTCAAAGGATATGTCGGCTATTCGTTCAATAATCCGATAGTGAAATTCGAAACAAGTAAGACGAAAATATTCGAGGGAGTACTCAATGCTTCCGGTGTGGCGGGAGTCAATGCCAAAGTCCCTGTGGCCGAAAATGCACCGGGAATGTTGCGCGGGAATATCCTTTCACGCGTGTACGAAACCGGTGGGGATATGAGTTTTTATGCCCAGACAGTCTTTTATTCGCCTTATAAAAGGTATGTAGGGGTAAAAGCACCTGACTTGCGTCCCGGCCAGTTCCTGGAGACCGACAGCCCGGTCCCGTTCGATGTGGTTACGGTAGATGCTTATGGCAAGGCTGTTTCGGGAAATGTGGAATATACGGTTTATAAACTCAACTGGAGCTGGTGGTGGGACAGTACGCAGGAAGATCTGGGGTCTTACGTGAACAATACTGCCGCCAACATCGTGGCAAACGGAGATATAACACTCACCAACGGAAAGGGTAAAATCGATTTTCAGGTGGATTATCCCGATTGGGGGCGCTACCTCCTTCTGGTGAAAGATAAAGAGGGTAAACATGCTACCGGGACGGTCTTTTATGTCGATTGGCCGTTATGGCGGGGACGCTCGGCCAAGAGTGACCCGGAAGGGCTGACCATGTTGGCATTCTCCACCGACAAACCGTCGTATGAAACCGGTGAGAAGGCAACGGTTATCATCCCGAAAAGTTCGGAAGGCCGCGTGCTCATCAGTATCGAAAACGGATCGGGAATCCTTCATCGGGAATGGGTGAAAACTTCCGGTGAGGAAGATACCAAATATGTGATAGAGGTCACTGAGAATATGGCGCCCAACTTCTATGTATTCGCCACCATGCTGCAACCACACGCGCAGACCGTGAACGACCTGCCTATCCGGATGTATGGTGTGGTGAATGTGGGTGTGGAGAACAAGAATAGTATTCTGGAGCCGGTTATCCGTATGCCGGATATGCTTAAACCTGAAAAAGAGTTTACCATCTCGGTATCGGAAAAAACAAAGAAACCGATGACCTATACCCTGGCTATTGTGGATGAAGGTTTGCTCGATCTGACCGCTTTCAAGACACCCAATGCGTGGAGCGAATTTTATGCGCGTGAAGCCCTTGGCGTACGAACATGGGATCTGTTCGACCGTGTACTGGGAGCAAATACCGGTATGATGGGACCGTTGTTGAGTATCGGCGGTGATGAAGCATTGAGGCCGTCGCGTGACAATGTGAACCGCTTTAAGCCGGTGGTGAAATTTATCGGGCCATTTGAATTGAAAGGTGGTGAGACAAAATCGCATATGATCAGGCTTCCGCAATATATCGGGTCGGTACGGGTGATGGTGGTGGCCGGTGGAGACGGTGCCTATGGCAACGCCGAGAAAACCGTGGAAGTGAAAAACGACCTGATGACGCTTTCCACACTTCCACGCATCATGGGGCCGGACGAAGAAGTATGGCTCCCTGTCAATGTTTTTGCTATGGGGAATAGCGTGAAAAATGTGCAGGTTTCCATTCAGACAAAAGGTTTACTTAAACCAACGGACGGGACAACCAAAAACGTGTCGTTTGACAAGCCGGGCGATAAAATTGTTTTCTTCAAACTTGCATCCGGTAAGGAGACCGGAGCTGAACAGGTGGAAATTAAAGCTACCGGTAATGGTATGTCATTCTCGGAGACCATTGATATCGCAGTCCGTAACCCGAATCCGCCTACCGTTATCACACAGGCAAAACTAATCAATCCGGGAGAATCTGCTACATTCAATATTCAGACCGAGAGTGTGGAGCCTGATGATTGGGCTACCCTCGAGCTCTCACGTCTGCCGAGTGTCAATTTCAGTCAGAATATGAATTACCTGCTCGAGTACCCTCACGGATGTACCGAACAGATCACTTCACAGGCTTTCCCGTTGCTCTATATTGAGGAGTTCACAGTGTTGAAGGAAGAGGAAAAGAAGCAGATGACGGCAAAAGTGAATGAAGTGATCCGTATGCTCGCTTCACGGCAATTAGCGGATGGCGGATTTATGTACTGGTATGGAGATAATTACTCCTCGGAATGGGCAACCACTTATGCAGGACATTTTCTGGTTGAGGCGAAAAATAAGGGATATGAAGTGCCGGAAACAGTACTTTCACGATGGACACAGTTCCAGAGGAGACTCGCCCAGAACTGGCTGCCCACCAATCCCAACCGCAGTTATTACGCTCTTGCGATGATCGAACTGCAACAGGCGTATCGCCTCTATACACTGGCGCTGAATGGAAGCACTGAACTCGGAGCCATGAACCGAATGCGGGAACTGTCCGGTTTGTCGTTGCAGGCGCGTTGGCGGTTGGCTGCCGCTTATGCACTGGCAGGTAGAACTGATGTTGCCAATTCGTTGGTCTTCAATCTGTCCGATGAGGTCTCAGCGTACAGCTTCAACAATGATACCTATGGAACATCGGCGAGGGACAGGGCGATGATCCTGGAGACATACCTGTTGCTCGACAATGTGGAGAAAGCAATGTCGGTAGCCCCGTCAGTGGCAGAATCGTTATCTTCCGGTTATATCACCACCCAGACCGCCGCGTTCGGACTGGTGGCAATGGCTAAACTCGCCGGACAAGTCGGTTCGGGAAATATCGATGTCGACTGGACATTGAATGGCAGGAATATGGAGAATGTGAATACGCCGAAAGCGATCCATCAGGTAGATGATATAAACCCGAATAAGAGTCTTTCGGTGAATCTTACCAATAAGGGAAATGGCAAGCTCTATGCACGTCTTTCAGCCAGGACAACTCCGCAGGTCGGTACTGACCGGGAACCGACGCAAGGGCGGTTTAGGATGTCGGTAAGGTATGTCGATCTGAATGGCAACCCGCTGAATGTGGAATCGCTTCCGCAGGGAACGGAATTCACGGCAGTAGTGACCGTCCAGAACAGCGCCGAACAAGCCTTTACTGATCTGGCACTGACACAGGTATTCCCGTCCGGTTGGGAGATTTTCAATGAACGGATACTCGAAGCGGATGCGTCTGCTCCCGGCGGAGGATATAACTACCGCGATATTCGCGACGACCGCGTACTGACCTATTTCAACCTTGGTGCAGGACAGACGAAGACATTTCGCGTGCGTTTGCAGGCAGCATACCGGGGAAATTATTATCTGCCGCCGGTATCGTGCCAGGCAATGTATGCACCGCAGGAAGAGGCAAGAAACAGAGGTGCGTGGGTGAAGGTTGTAGAATAAGTAGATCGGGTGTATGCAACTAAATCGTTCGACTGACGATGTTTTGTGACCCATTTTTGCTCTCGATCGCTAAAAGAGTAGAAGTCGCTTGGCTAACTACTCTTTTAACGCTCTTCTTGAGCTATGGGTCCCCACAAAACATCTAAAGGTCTTCGCTTTAGTTGCACATATCTATATGGGATAGAGAGTGAGATGGTAAAGCATGCTGATAAGAAGATAGGGAGGCGTATAGTGTCTTACGGGAAAACGTTATTAAAACGGTTTCGAGCGATGGGCATACGAAAAAAAACTGCTTTATTTGTCCTTGCTTTCCTCTTAGTCTGGTATCTCTTTTCTTTGCCCGGTACCTTGTTCGACCAGCCGTACAGTACGTTGGTTTCTGACCGGAGCGGTGAACTGTTGGGCGCCCGCATTGCATCCGACGGGCAATGGCGGTTCCCACCGGCCGACAGCGTCCCCGGGAAATATGAAATCTGCCTTATCCGGTTTGAAGACAGGTATTTTCGTTATCATCCGGGCGTAAATCCTTTAGCGCTTGGCAGGGCGATGATACAGAATGTGAAAGCGGGTAGGGTAGTGAGTGGCGGAAGCACCATCACCATGCAGACCGTCCGGCTGATACGCCGGAATAAACGTACCTATTTCGAAAAGTTCATCGAAGTCATCCTTGCTACCCGGCTTGAATTATCATACTCAAAAAAGCAAATTCTGGCCTTGTATGCTTCCCATGCGCCGATGGGAGGAAACGTGGTGGGTATCGGTGCTGCGTCGTGGCGCTATTTCGGACATAGTGCAGAGTCGTTGTCATGGGGAGAGGCGGCTGTACTGGCTGTATTACCTAATTCACCCGCGATGATGCACTTTGGTCGTGACCGGGAAGGATTGTTGAAGAAGCGTAATCGTCTTTTGCAACAATTGCTTGACAACAATATCATTGAACAAACAGATTATGAACTGGCTGTGTCAGAACCGTTACCCGATCATCCACATCCGTTGCCCCAGATCGCCCCTCACCTGGTGACACAAGCCTTTTTACGGAATCCCGGAAACCATATCCAATCTACGGTTGACAAACATCTACAAATGCGTGCTGAGGAGATACTGGATCGTTGGAATACCGAATTCTCGCAAAACGGTATTTTCAACCTTGCCGCATTGATTGTCGACCTGGAGACGAACGACGTACTTTCCTATAATGGTAACGTGGGATTCGGAGCCAATGTTTATGGTAGCCAGGTAGATATTATTCAATCTCCCCGAAGTACAGGTAGTATATTGAAACCGTTTCTCTACTGTGCCATGTTGCAGGAGGGTGTATTGCTGCCCACAGAGCTGCTTCCCGATGTTCCCATCAATATAAACGGCTTTGCGCCTAAGAATTTCAGCCTTGCATATGACGGTGCGGTACATGCCGATGAGGCACTGGCACGTTCGTTGAATGTCCCTTCAGTGGTTTCATTAAGGAAGTACGGTGTGCCGAAATTCTACGATCTTTTAAAAAAGGGGGGGATGACCACCCTCAACTGGCCTGCTGATCATTATGGCCTTTCTCTGATCCTCGGCGGTACGGAGGGTACGTTATGGGATATAGCCAATGCTTATGCGCGAATGGCACATAGCGTAATAGATTATAACCGCGATGGGAAATATTATGAATGGAAGAATTTCAGGTTAGTGAGGGATGATTATCAATCCGGGGAACGTAAGGAAGATGAGTCACCTTTATTCAATGCCGGTGCTGCATGGCTTACGTTACAGGCGCTGACCAATGTGAACCGGCCGGAAGAGTTGAACTGGGACTTTGTACCCTCTGTCCGGAGAGTCGCATGGAAAACAGGTACCAGTTACGGATTCCGGGATGCGTGGTCGGTAGGTGTTACACCCAAATATCTTGTCGCCGTATGGACAGGCAATGCAAGCGGTGAGGGCCGTCCGGGACTCACAGGGGCACGAACGTCGGCAGAGGTGATGTTCGACCTGTTCAATATTTTGCCTGTCACAAGATGGTTTGAAATGCCTTATGGAGAGTTGGCCGAAGCGGCTGTATGCCGTGAAAGCGGCCAATTGAAAGGAATGTATTGTCCTGAGAGTTCTATCGATACCCTGCTCATTCCGGCCAAAGGATTGCAGGGAGCTGTCTGTAATTTCCACAGGCGGATCCATTTGTCGGACGATGGGCAATACCGCGTGTATGAGCAATGTGTAGGTGACCGGGGAATCCGTTCCGTTTCGTGGTTCCAGTTACCGCCGTCGTGGGAATGGTACTACAAACAGCGCCATCCTGATTATCGCTCCCTTCCTCCGTTTTCTCCTGAGTGTGCTTCGGGAAACCTGTCCGACGCAGTGATGCAATTTATCTATCCCTACCCGGGAGCAGTACTCAGAATAACCAGGCAAATGGACGGTTCACGGGGAAAAGCTGTTTTTGAGCTGGCACACCGGAATCCGTCCGCACGTGTCTTCTGGCATCTCGGGACAGATTATTTGGGAGAAACATCCAGTATCCACCAGATGGAACTCTCTCCTGATCCGGGTGAGTATATCCTTACCGTTGTGGATGAGAATGGTATTTCGTTGTCAATACGGTTTGAAGTAGAGTGAATTTATTCTATCCACAGAAGAGGCTTAAACGTAGCGCTGTATCGACCGTAATTCGTCTGTTACCTTTGATGATCCCGGATATTGTTTGAAAATACAAAGTTAGATGAGAGCATTGCTTCGTTATTGATATTTGTGGGTGTGGATATTGTAACGCAAACGAAATCGAGAATGTCACCGGGGAACGTACCTTAATACCCTTAGATCCTCTTCCTCTTTCACTAAATGTGTTTTTCCGTTTGAAAGTAAATATACCGGATCACTAACCTTACGGATACGGCGATACATATGGTCGGTAATCAGAAAGCCTTTATTCTCAGCTTCCGAAATGATGATATTTTCTATTATATCGTTATGTACGGGACTGATATGGGTGAACGGTTCATCGAGGAATATAAACTGCGTATCGGATCTTAAAATAACATATAGTTCCACCAGGCGGTGCATTCCCCCGGAGAGTTCACCTGTTTTCGCGTTTTCACGCCCCTCAAACTCGGGAAAGAACTGTGCGAATGTAGTAAAATCAACACGGAAATCCCGAAAGATACGTTTTAAAGAGAGCCATTTGGGAATAAAATTGTGTTGAGGAAGATAACGTATTAGTTGGGGATGTTTGTAAACATCAAAAAAATAGGTATCATCAATACTGACTGATTTTTCGCAAGCGAGGGTTCCGTATGCTCCACGCATCAGACATGATTTTCCACATCCATTCTGCCCTAGTAATCCTACAATATTTCCGGTTTCAATTTTCAGGTAAACGTCTGAAAGGATAAGCCTTTCACCAAATAGTAACCGGACGCTGCTTATTTCCAATGTATGTTTCATCTCTTCATTATGTTTTACATCAGTATATAGGGGACGGAAATTATTTATCGAAGATTGTAGGCCAAAATCATTAAAGCGAAGAATAAGAGCAGGTCAGAAGAGAGTGAGAATATCCAGAGGGCTTTTTTAGAAAGGCCAAAGTTGTAAAAATAGAAATAATACTGTTTCCGGTAATCGTTTATAAGATAAAATGAGACTCCCATTGTAAATATCTTGAACCAGAATAGTAACGGATACATACTAATCCCGTTTTTCCATAAGAAGAAAGTACAAATCAGAGTGACAAGAAGAGATACCCAGATATAATACCGGTAGAAAGTGAATAAGAGCCCTGTTTTTCGAATATTTTCTTTAAGTAAACTCATTGGCGATATTTAGTTCCCTCAAAGGTAATGAGATTGTTTGAAAATACAAGACCAGATGAGTTTTAATTGTATAGCTTTGTTTTCCGGATGGAGAATATGGATATCTAAATAAGACCATTTGGGCCGATCTGGTAAGCTATCTGAAACGCCTGGGGTAAGGATCTTTCATAGAAAATTCCACCTCAGGGAGATCGGCTATTTTCAAAAATATCTTTTGAGGATAGATGCGACGGAAGAATAATAGCTGCTGCCAAAGAGGTTCAGATGTACCAGAAGGTAGTAGAGTTGGTACAATTCGATCTGGATGTCGTAGTAGGGCGATTTGGGGATAATTTCGTGATAGGCATCATAAAAACCGGCACCGAAACCGCCAAAGAGCCGGCTCATGGCAATGTCGACCATTGAGTGGCCATAATATACGGCAGGATCGATCAGGAAGGGCGTGCCGTCTGCTGCGATCAGGTAGTTGCCACCCCAGAGGTCACCGTGCAGTAAAGCAGGTCTTATATCGCCGGAGATTTCCCGGAACAGGGTGATGGCTCTCTCTTCTTTCGGTATCATTTGTGATTGTATTAATCCGTCTCTGAGTGCCAGTTGAAGTTGAGGGAGAATACGCTCGAACCAGTGGAATTCTGCCCAGTTGGCATGAATATTATTTTGTTGGGGCAGACTGCCGATAAAGTTATCAGATGAAAATCCGAAATCAGCTTGTGAGCACAGATGTAATTCTGCCAGTTGGCTGCCGAGGCGGTGATAATCGGAAGTATCGGGGCGTTTGCTTTCCACAAGATCCATCATGAGAAAGGCTTGCCCATCTATGGAGTCGACAAAATGCACATGAGGAACAGCGATGGTTTTAGTTTCTTCAATGGCTTGTAATCCCTCCTGTTCCGAGTAGAACATTCCCAAGGCAGAAGAGTCACTGTTTACTTTCAGGAAATATTGTCCTGTTTCAGTGTCAACGCAGTATACCGAAGAAATATCCCCGCCGGAAACCGGTCTGGCGTTCACCACTCTTTCTCCCAGATAAGAAGTGATATATGGCAGAATATGTGCTAAGGGTTTACTCATTATTCAGCCGTATTATAGTTAAATGGGGGATACCGGACAGGGCCGGTATCCCGGATATACAAACTGTAATCCTCTGTTTATTTCTCTAATACCGCGATATTCTCCTTCAGCAGAGCAATTTTGCTTTCAGCGTCAGCCTGTTTCTTGCGTTCCGCTTCCACGATTTCAGGTTTTGCATTCTGTACAAACCGTTCGTTATTTAGCTTCTTCAATACCGATTGCAGGAATCCTTCGGTATAGGTGAGTTCTACCTTCAATTTTTGGAGTTCAGCTTCCACATCCATTTTATCCGTTAGGGGAATGCTGTATTCGATAGTTCCTACAAGGAATCCGACTGCTCCTGGTTGTTTTTCAGAAACAGATGAAACGGAGGAGAGACGGCATATCTTGGAAATCACACTATCATATTGATGATTGTGACTCCCGATTACTTGCAATTCCAATTCATCTTTGTTGGGGATATTCTTTTCCAGACGGATAGTACGTACACCGGCGACTACCTCTTTCAGTGTTTCGAAATCGTTGAGTAGTTTCTTATCCGTCGGAGTCTGTTTAGGTTGAAGGCTGGTCATGATGCTCTTACCCGCCTTCCTGTCGTACAAAGCTTGCCATAACTCTTCGGTAATAAACGGCATAAAGGGGTGTAGCAGCCGCATCAGCACATCAAAATAAGAGAGTGTGGTCTTATATGTTTCCGTGTCGATAGGCTGTTGATAGGCCGGTTTGATCATTTCGAGATACCAGGCAGAGAACTCGTCCCAAAAGAGTTTGTAGAGCAGCATCAATGCTTCCGAAAGGCGATATTTGGAGAAGAGGTCATCTAATTCGGCGATAGTTTCGGAGAGTTTGCTCTGGAACCATTCAGCCGCGATTTTAGCCGTTTCCGGCTGAGGTATGGTGTCATCGGTTTCCCATCCTTTGATAAGGCGGAAAGCATTCCATATCTTGTTGTTGAAATTACGTCCCTGTTCGCAGACCGATTCATCGAAAGGCAGGTCGTTTCCGGCGGGGGAAGTGAGCAGCATACCCATACGTACGCCGTCAGCTCCGTATTTCTCCATCAGTGCGATAGGATCCGGTGAATTGCCGAGCGATTTGGACATCTTCCGTCCCAGTTTATCCCGGACAATCCCCGTGAAATAGACATTGCGGAAGCAGGGTTCCTTGCGGTATTCATATCCAGCCATGATCATACGTGCAACCCAGAAGAAAATAATTTCGGGAGCAGTCACCAGGTCGCTTGTGGGATAATAGTATGCAATCTCCTTGTTATCGGGGTGGTTGATGCCGTTGAATACCGAAATAGGCCACAACCATGAAGAGAACCAGGTATCGAGCACATCTTCATCCTGCTTTAGATCATTGATCGATAACGGATAATCCACTTTAGCCAATGCTTTCTCGAAGGCCTCCTCCCGGCTCATGGCCACCACATAGCCTCCCTGCGGAAGAAAGTAAGCCGGTATCCGGTGTCCCCACCATAACTGGCGGCTGATACACCAGTCCTTGATGTTTTCCATCCAGTGACGGTAAGTGTTTTTATATTTCTCGGGATAGAAGCGGATAGTTCCATCTTCCACCGCTTCAAGAGCAGGATGCGCCAAATCGTCCATTTTCAGGAACCACTGCATTGAGAGCTTCGGTTCGATTATTGCATCAGTACGTTCCGAAAAGCCTACTTTGTTGGTATAAGGCTCCATTTCTTCCAATAGTCCGGCTTCTTCCAGGTCTTTTTCGATCTGCTTGCGTACTTCAAAACGATCCATTCCCACATACCGGTCGCCGTTTTCATTCAGTGTGCCGTCCTGATTGAATATATCGATGGACGGGAGGTTGTACTTTTCGCCCAGCATATAGTCGTTCACATCGTGTGCCGGAGTCACTTTCAGACAACCGGTACCGAATTCGATATCCACGTAGTCATCTTCAATTACAGGAATAACTCGTCCGACTAGCGGAACGATTACTTTTTTCCCTTTCAGGTGGCTGTTTTTGGGGTCATCGGGATGGATACACATGGCCGTATCACCCATGATAGTTTCGGGGCGGGTGGTGGCGACAACCGCGTAGGCTCCGTCGGGATCACCCGCTATTTTATATCGTAGATAATAGAGTTTGCCGGTCACTTCCTTGTGGATTACCTCTTCGTCAGAAAGTGCTGTAAGGGCTTTCGGATCCCAGTTGACCATTCTTACTCCGCGGTAAATAAGTCCTTTGTCATGCAGATCACAAAATACTTTTAATACGCTCTCAGAACGGGTCTCATCCATAGTGAAAGCAGTCCTGTCCCAATCGCAGGAAGCACCCAGCTTCTTCAACTGTTCCAGAATAATTCCTCCATGCTCGTGAGTCCAGTCCCATGCATGTTTCAGAAATTCTTCCCGGCTGAGTTCATTCTTTTTGATACCCTGTGCAGCCAGCCTGTTCACCACTTTTGCTTCGGTAGCAATAGAAGCATGGTCCGTGCCGGGTACCCAGCAGGCGTTTTTACCCTGCATCCGCGCTCTGCGGACCAGTACGTCCTGGATAGTGTTATTGAGCATATGTCCCATATGCAGTACGCCGGTAACGTTAGGTGGTGGAATAACAATAGTATAGGGTTCGCGACTATCCGGTTCGGAATGGAACAATTTGTTGTCCATCCAATATTTATACCATTTCTCTTCTACCTCTGCAGGGTTGTATTTGCTTGCAATCTCCATAAATTCACATCTAAATGAAGTGCAAAAGTACAAAAAATAACTCAAACCGTTCTTGTCGTTTTGTTTATCCTGAACTCTCAGCGAAGCGGTACGCTTTTTTTACTATGCATCTTTTTTGCAGGCATATCTCTGTTTCCAATTCAGTTTGACCGTCCCGATATCGGTTGAATTCTTGATAAATAAGTTACTATGTTTCGAGATTTTCGGTAGATACTGGTCAGAGGCAAAAGAAATTCTATATATTTGTATGTGAGAAATTCTTCGATTATTGACAACCTAATTGAGCAGAAACATGGAAAATATTATCAAAAAATATTCCAACGGTGAGGTAACCGTTGTCTGGAAACCAGACCTGTGTCAGCATGCCACTTTTTGCTGGAAGGGGCTTCCCGGGGTATTTAACCCGAAAGTGCGTCCCTGGATCGATCCCTACGGGGCTTCTACGGAACAGATTGTCAGACAGGTGGGAAAATGCCCGTCGGGAGCATTGGATTATTTCTATAATAAGGGGGAAGAAAATGGAATTGAAACATAAGGACAATGGTGAAAAAGGCGCATTCCTCATCAGGGATGAAGGGCACCGCGCCGCGGAAATGACGTATGTCTGGATGAACGATGATGTTTTTATCATAGACCATACGGAAGTAGATCCCCGCTATGAAGGGCAGGGGTTGGGTAAGCAGTTGGTAGCTGAAGCAGTGGGATTCGCAAGAGGACGCGGTATTAAAATTCTGCCGTTATGTCCGTTCGCCCGTGCTGTTTTCGACAGAACCCCGGAGTATAACGATGTGAGGCTTACGCGCTAAGTCCTTTTGTCTTCATCGTGTGCAAAATGCTCTCCGTGCCGATTTCCCTTTCATCAGACGAATATCGCAGCGGAGAGACAAATTCTGCTTTCCTGCTCCGTTCGGTAGGGTACTGACCCAATGGCTATGAAGTAGATGCATCGATTAATTATGCAGATTATTATTACATTGAAGCGCTCATTAGATGTAAAAAAAGGGATTCATTCTTCATACAACAGTTAGGGCTGTCAAGTAACGGCAGGTTTTGGCTCCAGGTACACTTTGGGGAGTAAATGAAATATCAAACCCTTTATCCTGAGGATGTCCATACACATTGTTTTCCTTTCCAACAATTTCATATTAGAGAGAAACGGTATCTCAAAGAACTAACTTTAATTGTTCACTTTCAATCGACCTTGGTCGGAACCCAAACAACTTGTAGTCCAAAAAGAACCTATGGAATGAAAACGCATGGAGGTTCAGTTTATGAAAAAACAAATAACATGAGTGCTGAGATACAAAGAAGTACCAATCCCCATACCCTATAATTAGTGTACCATTTAGCTTTCTTCAACTCCAGGGTTTCCTCTTTAAATTGGGCTATGGTGAGAATATTTCCTTCCAGTTTGCTTTTGTCGGGGGCCGGGGAGAACAGACTGCATACATACATTATTAATAAGCTAATTACAAATAAGATAGGGACAATAAACAGGAAATGCATATCGCCGAAAATAGCGCTTTTGAAGATAAGTAACAGTACGGCAACGATTAACCCACTGATTAAGCCGATGAATACGCCCTGGGCGTTCACTCGTTTCGAGAAGATGCCTACAATGAATGAAGCTACGATAGGAGGTGATAAGTAAGCTAACATTTCCTGATAGTATTTTAAGATTGACCCAAAACGTTCTATCTGCGGAGCCCACAATGCAGCTATGATAATTACGACTAATGATACAATCTTTCCGACTTTAACCAATTGTTTGTCACTGGCTTTTTTATTCAACTTGCTGTAAAAATCCATCGTAAATAGTGTTGACGTAGAATTCATTATGGCACTGAGGGAAGATGTGAGCGCTGCAAAAAGGACAGCAATCATAACTCCCAGCAGACCCACAGGCATCAGATTTATGATCATTGCCGGATACACCATATCGGGACTTTCCAATCCAGGGAACAGTTTTTGGGACATAACCCCCGGAATGGCAAAGAGAAACAAAGTCGTCAGAGTGATTCCTCCGTTCAGCATTACTCCGTTGCGACCAGCATTCAGACTCCTGGCACTTAATACCCTTTGCACCAAAGTTTGGTTATTTGCCCAGAAGTACAAACCTGTTATAGGCATTCCCACCAGCAAGGCTAACCATGGCGTGGATGCATCGTCTATAGGGCGGATCAGCTTGGTCATATAATCACCGGAAACAAGAAGTTCTTTGAAATAGTCAAAACCTCCACTCGTGGTTACAATTACGGCAAGAAGGATTGATCCCACGATTAAAATTACAGCCTGGATAATTTCGGCGTTGATGGCCGACGATAACCCGCCCGGAATTGTATAGGAGGCGGCCAACAAAGCGAAGACAACGACAATTGCTTGTATTTCGAGCGAGGGAACAAGCAGTTTGACAATCAAAGCACCCGCATACAAAGCAGTTGCTGCGTCCAAAAATACGTTTCCCAATATGCAGATAGCCGAAAAATAGTATCGGGAGCGGCCATCAAATCTGCGCTCCAGAAATTCGGGAATAGTAAATATTCCACTTTTAATATAGATTGGAAGTAGAAAAGTAGCAAAGAACACCATCACTACAACTCCTATCAGATTGTAATTGAAGACAGCTATTCCTGTAGAATAGGCGTCACCTGTTTGTCCTATAAGGGTAGTACTGGATATACTCGCGGCAAAGAGAGATAATCCTACTACACCCCAGGACATGCTGCGCCCGGCAAGAAAATAAGATTTGGAATCTCTGCTCTTTCCGTTTTTTAAGGCCCACCATACAATTACCGTCATAGATAATACTATGACGGCAATATCAATTATTGAAACAGAGGTTGTCATGCACTCTTAATTTGTTGAAATGTTGGTTAAAAGTTTGAAGCTTCTGGCTGGAATTGTAATAGTAAATCCTTGTTTGACCTTTTTGGCGGTTACTTTATCAATTGGTACGGGAAAAGAGTTTTCATTGGTTTTGTAACCCGACTCTACGTAGTCATACATATCCAGATCGCTTTCTCCATGTACATTCATCTTCAAATTAAATGTATGATCGACCTCATCAGCATTTACAATGGCTATGGTAGACCCTGTATCGGAACTTCCGGCAACCACTCTCAATCCGTTTAAAGGTTCTGTCTGCACAGGATTGTATATCTTCATGCCGGGTGTAAAATAGCGCGACATGAGCGACCATGTGAAAAACCAGGGACGTATTTCCTCATGCCTGGGATCACCGATCAGCTCTGTACCCAATGAATTCCAGAAGCCCCATACTTTTAACTGGTTTTTATCGCCAAGATCGCCGATTGTGTGCATGGCATCGTCCAGCATCCATGCACTGGCTCCATGCCAACCGGCTTTCATTGTCTGAATAAGCATATCTGCCATATCTACACCATACAGATAATCATAGACAAAGAGTTGTGAATCTTCACTGGCAAATTCGGTCGATTGCATCCGTTTTTTGTATTCTCCACCCAATTCCAGCGTGTGGTACCAACCTCCAATCTCCCCGAAAATCATTGGTTTTCCTGTGGGTCGGATAGTTTCTCCCACAGCGGCATAATGTTTCATGAATGCTCCGCTACGGATAAATTGGTAGTCGGCATAGCAATGCACGTTATAAACCCCTGTTAAATGATCTAATTGTTTCACTGATTGTTCAACCCATTGCCACCCGGTATATTTCGATTTATGATTATTGGTAAGTTCTACCACATCCGGTGCAGCCATTGTAATATCAAGTTTTTCGTTGGCAAAAGCCTCAGCCATCATCTCCACTCCTTTTTTCCATTGATCCCAGTCGCCTCTGGTACAGGCCCAATCACCGTTGGGCTCATTGGTTATGATATAATATTTAATGCAACTAAACCCTTTTTCTTTCACCAGGAAAGAGACATATTGGGTAGTCATTTCAATAAAACGGGGATCGTCCACCCGGTCTATATTTCCCGGATAACCCCAAAAGCCGGGCACCCCATAGTCACCCAGTAAAACAACGATTCCATTGCGTTGGCAATAGTCTAAAATCTTACATACCATCTGAACTTCAGGACAATCGAAATCAAGTATCGGATCTCCTTTTGCGTTTACCCCTTTAAAGTACCTCCATCCTGCTACATCCATCACGCGGGCAATACGTGGTTTCATGTAGTCGAGACGTTTGTATACCATTTCCAGTTTTTCGTCGGTCATAAGATAGCCCCACTCGGCATCCGGAGAATCCCCGTGTGGGTAGGCCGACCACTCGACGCCATGACCAATAAAATTCTCCGACACGGGTTGAGTGTCTATTTCAATAGTTTCAGGGGGAGTACATCCTATAGTTGTTAGTATTATGCTGATTAACAGAATTATAATATTCTTTTTCATATCTTCAGGGACTTATAATTTGTGAAATTTTCTCATTTCATACTTTGATATACCGATATATGGAATGCTTCGTGCATACTGACATTGTCATTGTATGCCTGGTTTATATTGGTATAGAACAACAGTATCATATTGTTTTTTCTGTCAATGATATAGTCTGTGCCAAAGGCTCCTCCCCATTTCAAAGAATTGGGGGGTACCATACATTTGTTATATCTGTATTTGTCGGTTAGTTCGAAAGCCATACTGAAATCATGATAGGTTTCCACTCCTTCCATCTGACTGCTCGTCATCAGCTCGACAGTTTGCCTTCCCAAAACTCTTTGGTTATTGAATTCTCCCCCGTTCAGTATCATCTGGCAGAACCTGGCATAGTCTTCTATTGTGCCCGAAAGCCCGGCCCCACCACAAAGCGCTGTTTTGTATGTTATTTTCGGGGCATCCTGGGCGAATTGATCATCTGTAAGTTGATAACTATTGGTCCCGGTATCTTGTGTATATAATTTCACCAACCTGTCATAATTTCCTTCAGGCTGTACAAAGTATGTATCCTTCATACCCAAAGGGTCAAGTATCCGTTCCCTCATCAGTACATCCAATGTTTTTCCACCTATTACCTCTGCCAGATAACCGGCAATATCGGTGCTGAATCCATACGTAAATTTCTCACCCGGATCGTGTTGTAAAGGTATTTTAGCCATTCTTTCCAAAACTTCCTGTGATGTGATCGGATATCTGTAGAAAAAACCTTCCACTTCCTGCCCATAAGGATTGTAATCATATCCGGCGGTATGGGTAAGTAAATGACGGATCGTGATACTTCTTTTTGCGGGTCTTGTTTTCAGAGTTCCCTCCTTTGCATCTCCCGATTCATAAACCTGCGGATCAGCAAACATAGGGAGGTATTTTTCTATGGGATCATCCAGTTTAAATTTACCTTCTTCGAATAAAGAGAGTAAAACGGCTGAAGTGATTGCTTTGGTCTGTGATGCATTCCTGAAAATATCATCTGACTTTACAATTATCTTATTTTCCACATCTTTGTATCCATAAGCCCCGCTATAAACTATCTGGCCATCTTTGATCACCAGGGCTATTGCATTAGGCAGTTTTTTGTCCTCTATATATTGTGATAACAGCGAATCGATTCTGTTTAAGCGCTTGCTGACGAATCCAATATTTTCTACATTCTCACAGTGAGTAAAGCTTTGAACCGTTTGCCCAAAGCTATACCCTATGAAAAATAAATAACCTATCAGTGTAATTAATTTTCTCATATGCATATTGGTTTTTCTCTATTCGGGATTACTGTATCTGAGCATGAAAGAGTTTATTTATTATTATTCTTTATAAAATCTACCAATTCCTGTACAGGGCATGTTGCAAGGCATACATATTTGTCCGCAGCTCCATAATACACGTATAGCGTATCATCTACTATGATATTTCCCGTGGGGAATACACAGCCATTATAATATCCCTTGGTCTCCCAGTCAGTCTCAGGCTCCAGAATAAAATCTCTTGTACGTCCTATAATTTTCAGGGGATCTTCAAGGTCCAGCAGGAGTGCTCCTACACGATAATAGCCGCTTCCACCCTTATCAACCCCATGATATAATGTCAGCCAACCCTCTTTGGTCCTTAGCGGAGGAGTAGCTCCTCCGATTTTCTCTTCCCAGGTTCCGTCGATTCCAGTGATCAGCAGGTGACTCTCTTTACCTTGCCAATCAAGCAGGTCATCCGAAAATTTTAGCCAGATGGAGGGATGTTTCACGCCATAATTTTCACCCACATATTGTTTGGGCCGGTGCATAAGCACATATTTCCCGTTTATTTTCTCAGGGAAAAGTATCACATCTCTATCGTCGAGGTACGAATCGGTAATCCGCCCTAAGCGCTCAAATGTACGAAAATCTTTTGTACGCATCAACCCCGAATTTCCCATATTTTCTTTCACAAAGATAGGAGCATGTTTTCCCTGAGGGGGGCGGTTCACTACATCATGTGCAAAATTCCAGTATTGTCCCGGAGGAAATGGACGAAAAGCATAGGTGATATAAAAATCATCATCAAATTTTACGATGCGGGGGTCTTCCACACAACCTCCGTCGGGGTATCCCGGCACAGGTGAAAATACGGGTTCGGAGGAGACTCTCTCAAAGTTCACCCCATCGTCACTAATTGCCAGTCCCAATCTGATGACGTGTTCTGTATCTGCTCCGGCAGCTCTGTAAAGCATGTGGAATTTTCCATCTTCGTACCACACTCCCGGATTGCACGTTACCAGGCTTTCCCATTCGTTTTTCGGGTTGGGAGAGAGTATTGGGTTTGCACTATGTTTGGTAAGCTTCATAATTTGCTTTTATTATCTTCTGCTATTTGTCTACTTGATGAACTCCGATTGAAGGGGCTCCATATACAGGAAGTTTATTACCCCAGAAATCCTTTCCTCCATTATGATCTATAAGAGCACCTGCTTTACGGGCCGGGGATTTTTTATGAAGTTTGTATCCTTCAAGTGATTCAAGTCCCTTTTTTCCTGTTCCAGGAGCGATCAACATCGGATCTCTCGTTATTTTATTTATCTCATCAGGTTCGGTTGGGTGATGATTCCCCCAATAAAGGTTGTTGAGAAATATACCGCCTGTACCCGGAATAGAATAGCCTCCTGTACCGTGATTTATTATAATGTTATTTTTAAATATCCATGGAGCGTTCACATCACCCCCTTCGTCCCACAAGTGGTCTATAATTTTGGTGTCCAACCCTTCGCCAATATAGAAAACATTGTTGTAAATCTGAGTGTGGGGAGTCACTCCTCCTGCCATCATTATTACGCGTTCCTTGTCATTTTGTGATATATTGTATCTCACGATATTATTGGTCGAGTTTGACGCATCTATTATCAGTACAAACCCGCCTTCGTTATCGTGACTGTAGTTATATTGAATCACACAGTCAAAACAGTCCAGATCGTGATCAAATCCCATTCCATCGGCATTTCCTTCAAGCTTATAGGTATGGCATGCTTCATTGTACTGTACAATGCAGTTACGTCCACGGGTAGACCATATGGCTGCCGCTCCGTTGAATCCATCATCCTCCCGGTAAGCACCACAACCCTCGGCATAATTGTATTCTATAAGTGCTCCGTCACACCCAAAGGTTAAAATGCCATCCGAATCTATTTCACGCACTGTATTTCCCCTGATTACAACTCCTGTTGTAGATTGATTGGGTTCAGCCCAGGTGTAGTCCCAGACAACAATACCTGTACGTCCTGAATATTCCACAGTATTGCCTTCAATCAAAACATCCCGGTATTTGTCCGTCCCTTTTGATGTATGACTTACGCTAACCGAGATACCTCCATATTGATGAGGATCCACACCATTTAAATAGCGAAATGAACATGTTACATGATGTACATGATTATCCCGGATAACAATGCCGTACAATTCGTCCGCTCCGTCGTTTTCGAAAAGTATGCCATTGCGGTATGTATTGCCCCTCTCGGTGGCTGTGTTCGTGATTTCCAAACCCTGGACAATCCAGTATGAAGCATTCCGGATATATATTGTGGCATTTACCTGGCCATTACCATTGATTCTTGGACGCCCGCCTTCGCCCCAAACTCCTATTGTGATGGGGTTTTCTTTTGTTCCGGAGCCTTTGGGGGCTAATGAGCCTTCCCATACTCCATTTTTTCGTAATAGTATTTTATCGCCCGGATTAAATGTTTTATCGTTGACATTGGCAAATGTTTTCCATGCTGCACCTTCCGATGTCCCGGCATTGTTATCATTCCCTTTTTGGGAGTCGATATAATAGTCTGTTGCATTTGCAATAATGCAAAAGCAAATAAAGAGAGTTGTTAAAAGATGTCGTTTCATTTCTGATTGTTGTTGTGTAAACATTGCCCATACAATACCGATTATTGTACAGGCAATGTCTGATTCACTGAGATTATTATTCAAATTCTATTTTTACGCTTCCAAGTTGTACTAACCATCCATTGCCTTCAGGAACTTCAAGCGTTTTCAGCCTGATAGCAAAATACCTATAGCCTGAGGCTAATGCATTTGCCGGAATATATCTGTAACCCAACCATTCTGTTCCTCCCATATCCTGCCGTGTGAATGGGATTGAGGTCATTTGTGCCGGATCACCGGTTGTTCCGCAGAGGATCTCCACGTACTCATCCACCGGAGCCCACATGCTTACAAATGAGGTAACTGCAAATCCACTAATATCTTCCGGGGTGTTATATAAAATATATCCTTCGGCAATGTTCGTCCTTGTGGCGCGGGTAGCATCTCCATTGAATGCATCAGCAGGAGATTCGTAGATAATTGTCATATTGGCAGAAGCGCCTGCAATTTTCGATGCATCTTCAAAATCATCAAACAGGAATTTATCCACCGGAGCAATTATTGGCTCTTCACTGTCAATTTCTACCGACCCTATCTGAAGTCCCCATACGTCATCTCCTTTTTCCTTTACTTCTATTTTCAGGTATCTGGCTCCGGTTGATACCGCTGAATTGATTTTAGCTTCATAGGTTTGCCAACCATCTACTTCTTTGCCGACTTTTGAATATTGAACCGGTATAGGACTCCATGGACCTTCTGTTGATTCGGCCTCGGATAGGTGCAAATCGCTCACGTCGGTTATGCCGAGCGAAGTATATTTACCTATTGAGAATGTCACTGTTGCCGACTTAAACCCTTCATATTTATATACTATATTGGCATCATTGTTTGCCGACCTGACTATACGGGAGTCATCACCATTGAAATATTGAGGGTTGGATGAATCGAATTCAAAATGAGAAGAATGAGAATCTGCAATACTCCAGTCTTCAAGCGGGTCAAACAGTACAGTGTCGGGATCGTCATTTCCGTTTGGTTCGTAGGCACCTATGGTTAACGCACCTTTGCTTGATACAGGATTGCCCCAAAAGTCTTTACGCCCGTTTTTACGAACTTCCACGCCATCGTTTATTGCAGGAGAGTTTTCCTGCAGCTTGTATCCATCAAGGCTTGCAATTCCTAGTGCCCCGTTGCCGGGAGAAACGAATCTGGGATCATATGTCCGTTTGTTTTCTTCTTCGGGTTCGCTTGCCGGATGGTTGCCATAGTAAATGTTGCCGGCAAAACTTCCTCCTGTGCCGGGGATATTGTATCCGCCATTTCCGTAATTGACAATGATATTATTCTGAAAACTCCATCTGGCATTTATGTTTCCACCTGTTTCCCAGCTATAGTCAAAAATTTTTGTGTCCAGTCCTTCTCTGAGATAGATTGTATTGCCATAGATTTGAGTGGAAGCAGGAACCCCTCCTCCAAACAGGAAAATTCGTTCTTTATCGTTTTGGGAGATATTATAGCGGACGATATTATTTTTCGAACCTTCACCTCCTACGTCTTTATGTCCATCCACAAATAACATAAACCCTCCATCGTTGTCATGGCTGTAGTTGTATTGCACTATGCAATCGTATGAGTCGATATCTATATCGAAACCTGTGCCATCTGTATTGCCTTCCAGGGCACGTGTGTTGAATGCTTCGTTATGTTGAATGATACAACCATACCCGCGGGTACACCATATACCGGCTGAACCATTGAACTGGTTATCTTCCCTGTATGAGCCTGCCGCCTCACAGACATTGTACTCTATCAGTGCTCCATTACAGCCATAGGTAAGGATGCCATCCGAGTCGCTCTGTTTTACCGAGTTGCGGCGAATGATGACATTCGTAGACGATTCGGCATTACTACCCCATATGTAATCCCATACAACAATGCCGCTTCGACCCACTTTTTCCACTTCGTTGTTTTCGATCAATACTTTATCGAATTTATCGGTAGCAGCTGTGCTATAAGTTGCCACGGCAATACCTCCGAATGAATGGGGATGATAAATACCGGCATAACCAAATGAACCAACGACATCGTGAATTTTGTTATTTTTGATTGTAATATTGCTGACCACTCCTCCGTTTTCGTTAAGGACAAGAATTCCACAGCGGTAAGCATTGCGTTGTGCAGCCGTGTTGGTAATTTCCAGTCCATCGACTACCCAATTGGATTGGTTGACGAGTTTTACTCCCGCTTCAGCTCCATTGGCATTGATGATTGGTTTTGCTCCTTCTCCATATGAAGTGATGATAATAGGCTTTGAAGCCGTTCCCGATCCACCGGGAGCTATCATTCCTTCAAAACTACCTCCGGCTTTAAGGGCAATTGTATTGCCCTCTACAAAAGTCTGTTGATTTATTTTTTCAAGAGTTTTCCAGGGTGCTCCGGGGGAAGTTCCCTTATTCGTGTCGTCTCCCGATTCGGAGTCAATGTAATAGGTGGCATCACTTTCGGCTAAGGTTGGATAATTCCTAAGCAGATCTTGCACATCACTACATGAAAAAATGATGCAGCATATGGATGCAATAGTTGCTAAATGTACTATTTTTTTTATCATGATAATATTGTTTTATTGTTTCTTACTGTATTTGATAATCCATTCAAACATAGCGGTATTGAGGCGATGATAAAACTCCTGTGGGGCACCTTCACCCCCATGCCCGCCACCCGGAATAATAATCAGCGTGTCGGCAATATTCTCATCTTTGAGTTTTTGTCGCATCACCAGTGATTGTTCTACCGGTACGATATCATCTGCTTCTCCGTGGATCAACATGGTAGGTTTGTAAATTGGACTATAATACGGGCTTGCTTCCTTGTATTCTCTGGCAAGTTTTGTAGAATCGTAACTCCAGGGCTTGCCTGTGATTAAGGGTAATAGTCCTTCTATGTCCTGGGGTTTTGCCCCTTCCATCGAAAAGAAGGTATCTAATACGGTAGGTGCGCCAAGGGTAATAACAGAAGAAATGACATTTCGCTTGTCATATCTGTAAGCATAGAGCAGCGCTAAATGTGCACCGGCACTACCTCCCCAAAAGATGAACTGAGAGTCTCTGATATTCCATCTTTTTGCGTTGGCTATCACAAAGCTTAATGCTTCATCAATATCTGCCATCATTTCTTTATAATGGATGCTATTCCCGGGGGACGCTAACCGATAATTGATATTGATCACATTCATACCTGCCGCCAGCAAACCGTCACGCATGAAATAGGCATCTTTTTTATCGCCTGCCATCCATCCTCCTCCATGAATAAGTATCACAAGAGGGGTTTCAGGTGTCCTGTTGGCAATAAAGTCCACATCCATTTTGTGGAGAGCGTCTTTCCCATAAGCAATGTCATGCAATTTCAATTCTTTTGTTTTTGAATCTGCAAAACAACCAATTGTCCCTGATAACAGGAACAGGCTTATGGCTATAAGTTCAAATCTTATACGTTTCATCGTTAATAACCTTCGTTGTTCGGTCCCAATTTGGGATTCTTTGCCAGTTCGTTAAAGTTTATAGGCATCAGATAATGTTTGGGAAGAAATACCTGTACAGGAGAGGTTGTAATCTCAAAAACCTCATAGTGTTTCACATTATCATTCTCTGTAATTTTTATTCCATGAAAACGTTTCCCGTGCAAAAGTTCTTCGGCAATACGCCAACGCCGTATATCCCAGAAACGATGTCCTTCAAATGCGAGCTCTACTTTACGTTCGTGGCGTATTCTTTCACGCATTCCTGTCTGGTCAAGTCCTGCAGGTAGTGTACCCCCCAATCCGGCTCGCCGGCGAACAACTTCCATAGCGCTGTAAACCGATTGATCTGCTCCTACTGCTTCATTTTGGGCTTCCGCGTAGTTAAGCAACACTTCGGCATAGCGGATTTCCTTCCAGCTTGTAGAACTTCCTAAATAGTTTACAGCCAGTTTTTCGAAGGGTATTGTCTCATCTAAAAACTTGCGCAGGATATAGCCTGTATTTGTCCCTTCATTCATTCCCAATCCATCGGATGTAGTTCGGTAGGCAGTGCGGATAACTGTGTTTTTAAATACCGAGCCATCCACAATAATACTCCACTGTAATCTCTTATCCCTGTTCTCATACGGGTTGGCAGCATGCTGTGGATTACTCCAGTCGAAAGGAGTGCCGTCCAGCATCTCGTAGGAATCGACCAGTTCCTGTGTCGGGCAGGTTTGGTTTCCCCAACCGTTGTCAAGGCTGAAAGGCATATATAAAAAGTCAGCCGAATGCCCTTTATTCACGCCATCGTAAAGGACTTCAAACAAAACCTCGCTTGTCTCCCCTCCTTTAGATTGAAATAAGGCATTGTAATTATCGACAAGAGAGAAAATTCCCCTATCAATGACCTGTTTTGAAAACCATGCCGATTTTTCGTAACGTTCTGCATATAACATTGCACGTCCGCCAAGCGCCAATGCTGCTTCCTGTGTGACGCGACCTAGTTGTAACGAGGGTAGGTTTTCAGCAGAAGGTAATCCTCCATCCTCTGCGCCTATGGCTTCCAATTCCGTTTCAATAAAGTCATATATATCAGATACCGGATCACGGGGAACCTGCATCTCTTCCAGATTGTTGACATCCTGTAATTCTACGATCAGCGGTACGTCTCCATAACGTCGAACCAGATCTGAATACATATACGCTCTCAGGAATCGGACTTCAGCCGCAATCCTGTTTTTAAAATCGTCGGAAAAACCGGATGTAGCCAGATTGACCAGCATATGGTTGCATTTGCGAATGGCAGCATAGCGTTGTCCCCATACGTCATGCGGATTCCACTGGGCAGACATTCCTCCGGGTATGATCACACTGTTACTCTCATTCCAGCCGGCCCTGGATCGAAGCAGATCGGTACTCCCATCGAGCAGGTCCGTAATCCCCATTCCTGTGTTTATTGCGGTCTGGGGGGCCGTTCCAAAGGCCATGGCTCCATAACCACATGGCATGGTAGAATAGATATGGTAAAGATATTGAAGCGTCAACTCCTGGTCCTGAAATATAGCTGAACTTACAATCCTGTCCTTCGGTGCTTCATCCAGATCAGCGCAGCTAAATGCCAGCAGGGCAAAAAGTGCTGCATAAATATATATTGTGAATGATTTCATTGTCGTCAAATTTTTAGAATTGAATATTTACCCCAAAATTGTATGTCCTCATTTGAGGATAGAAATAGCTTCTGTGCCCTGGTTCGAGCTGTGGTGATTCAGGGTCAAAATCTTTCATCGCAGAGAAGGTCAGGAGGTTGTTCCCGGAAACAAAAATGCGTAACCCGTTTATATTTGCCCTTTTCAGCCATTCCTGATTGCAATCGAATGAATATGCCAATTCAAGATTACGCAGGCGTACATAGGTTCCATCATATAGCCAGAGTGAAGAATTGACACGATTGTTAGGTCTCATACCGGCATATAATTTTGGATATTTCGCATCGGGATTGTCTGTGCTCCACGAATCCATGAAGATAGCCAATGCATTTGCATCCAGGTTGAAGGGATCCCAACGTAACATCTGGTCAAACATGGCAGCACCCTGCCAGTTAGTAATAAGATTGAAACGCTTGTAACTAAGGTTTAAATTCAAACCATACACAAGCTCAGGTACCTGGCTTCGTCCAATGGCTGTAATGTCGTTGCCGTCAATTACATTTTTACCATCACTATCATCAATATTTGCATATTTAATATCTCCGACTCCATAAGCTCCAAACCCTGATTGATCGGCCCACGCATCAACCTCTTCCTGGGTCTTGAAAATGCCGACAGCCTTATAACCAAAGAACTGATCAAATGGACGTCCCGTGCGGCGTTGGAGATCATTGATGCCCTCAGCCTCGCCGATATAAACAATTTTGCTACGCGCAAAAGTGGTATTGGCCTCAATCGTTACTCCAAAGTCGCCCCACTTGTCCGTATAGCGCAGTAGTGCTTCAAAACCATAATTATCTACTTCACCATGATTTTCCTGTGGTAACAAACCCGCAACGCCGGCCGATTCAGGAACAACAGCATCACGAACCATAAGTATATCACGGGTATTTTTCCTGAAGTAAGTGAATTCTCCTGATAATTTGCCTTTCAGGATTCCCCAGTCAAGACCTATGTCTGTATTGCGTGCGGTTTCCCAGGTCACATTCGGATTCGGCAGCACGCTCTCCTGGAGTCCTGGTATGTATGAGTCTCCTATAACAGCACTTGGTCCCACGACGAATGCAGATAGATATTGGAATTGACCTATGCGATCGTTCCCAAACTCTCCGTATGAAACACGGAATTTAAGATTGTCGAATATATTGAGGTCTTTGATAAAATTTTCTTCGCTGGCTCTCCAACCTGCAGATACGGCAGGAAAGAAGCCCCAGCGATTATCCGGGTGAAAATTGTATGAGCCATCGACACGGAAATTGGCCTGGAGTAGATATTTACCCATGTAGCCATAGTTTACGCGCCCTGCATAGCCTCTGCGGGCGTTGTTCCATCTATATCCACCCATTTTTTGATCCTTTTCGGGACCGGCAAATATTTCGGGAATAGAAGAGGAATAGTAGCTATAGCGGCTTGCCGATAGGTTCGTTCCTGTGTATGCCGATTCTTCATAGACAAGTACGGCAGATATGTTGTGTTTTTCTGCTAAGGTAGTCTGGTAATTTAAGGAAGCCTGTAATGTTGTGCGGGTTTCATCCCCGGCTATTTCATATAGATTTTTACCTCCTCCTGATGTTTTTTTGTCATAGGTGTCTGTCAGGCGATCGTGGATATAATAATCGTATACATCTGTAAATGTCTTATTCCTGGCATAAGACCGGTCATAAGAATACGAAAAATTTGCCTCCAACCCGTCAATCCATGGAACATTGTACGTTGCCTTAAAACTACTGTTGAAGGATGATATCTTGCGTTTAGCATATCCGGAGTGGTCGGCAACACCTATGGGTGAAACATTTTGTCCGTTTGCCTGTAAACCTCTCTCGGCAATATGATTCGGAACATAAGGCGCTTCAGTAGGGGCAGAGTTGAGTACAGTACTGAAAACGCCATCACCTGAAGCTGCATCGCTGATATCTTCTAACCGGCCTGACAAATCAAACCCTAAGGTGAAGTAATTGCCAATCTTTGTATCAATATTAGAACGGACATTATAACGTTGGAATGAGGCTAAATCATATAAACCCTTCTGATCAAGAAATCCTCCGGAAATGAAGTATTTGGTCTTGTCAACACCTCCATCTATCGTGACACTATGTTGATGCATCGGAGCATATTTGTGCAATGAGGCATCCCACCAGTCTGTATCCGGCAATGTGCCATTTTGGTATCCGTCTATTTGATCCTGGGTAAACAATAACTGGCTACCAATATTGTATCTGGCAAGATTCAGATACTTGGCATATTGATAGGAATTCATCATTTTCGGAATGATTGTCGGAGTCTGTACTCCGAACGACCCCGAATAATTTAGACGGGTTTCTTTTCCCGTCCCCCGTTTTGTTGTAATCAGAATTACGCCATTGGCGGCACGTGCTCCATAAATTGCCGCGGATGCCGCATCTTTCAGTATGCTTATACTTTCAATGTCATTCGGGTCGACCTGATTTATAGGTCGTTCAACCCCGTCAACAATGGTTAGCGTGGCATTATCTCCCCAGGTACTTTTTCCCCGGATATAGAATAGAGGAGCGTCATCTCCAGGCTTTCCCGACTGTTGAGAGGTGATCACTCCGGTCATTTTACCTGTAAGCGTATTCGTGAGATTGGGTGTTGGAGCAGTTAACAAGGCATCCCCACTAAGTGAAGATACCGAACCTGTCATGTCAATTTTACGTTGAGTTCCATAACCAACAACAACTATCTCTTCCGTTAAAACATAATCTTCTTCGAGAACTATCTCCATAAAAGACAAACCCGCCTGGCGTTCAATTGTTTTAAAACCCAGAAACGAGAATAGAATAATGTCGTTTCGGGACGCCTTAAGCGAGAAATTCCCCTCTATATCTGTGACGCTTCCCACGTTTCCACCTTTGATCAAGACGGTTGTACCGGCCAGTGGCATACCATCAGAAGAGGTGACCCGCCCTTTGACTTCTATTTCCTGAGCGACCAGAATCGCAGGAAGGACGAGTAAAATTAGAATTAAAAGTTTTTTTAAATTCATGACATATCAAATAATTCAACTTTCGCAAGCTCCATCAGCCTGCTTGCGATAGGCTTTCAAAATGTAAGTATTGCAGATCAGTGTCGTCAATAATCAAATGTTCAATTTCATTAGGCTATTTGAGTCGCCTGTGCTCCTCGATTTTCAATTCTACGCTTGACAGAGGCAAAATTTGTTTTGCCTCTGTATTCCTTAACGAAATAGTCGGTTTAGATACATTAAATGTCTTATACCAGAAAAACGAAAATACGTTAATAGATTCGTTGTTTTCAGGTTGCAAACTTAAGACAGGATTTATACTAATTGTAATACAATATCACTAATATATGATATTATTTTGAACATTAGGAAGTGCAAAACATATATATGTCTTATTATCAGGGTTATGTGTCTATGTATTATTTTCATGGATTATTGTATTTTTTTGAATGTTTTGTGTATGTTTGCGAAATAATTATGCATTTCGGTGAGAGAATCATGAAAATAAATAGATAAAATTCTCATCCTCTATCAACAATATTTGTAGAAATCATGGAGTATATACAAAGAGAAATCACCCCGATAAATAATGAAGACCTGTTTATCGTGCTGGATCATCCTCAGGCACGATTCGATTATGCCGCGCATTTCCATTCCGATTACGAAATAAACCTCGTTATAAACAGCAAAGGGACGCGCATTGTAGGCGATTGTGTGGATGGATATAATGACCTTGACCTGGTTATGATAGGCCCCAATATAGCCCATCGTTGGATATCCGACAACGATAACGGCGATGCCCATGTCGTAACCATACAATTCCATAAAGAGGCACTTGAATATCCTATTTTCAACAAGAAAATCTTCCATCCCATCCGGGAACTTTTCAAAAATTCGGCCTATGGGATCGATTTCTCAACGGAGACGAAGATGAATATGAAAGATCTGTTGCTCAATCTTTCCCATAAAGAGGGCGTGGAATCGGCGCTTGAGTTTTTCAGGATACTCTACCTTCTCTCGATTTCACCCGGTCAGAGGTTTCTGCTGGATAGCAATAACAGGCTGGATTCCGCCATCAGAGAGTCAAAAAGCAGAAGGATAAATAAAGTAATAACCTATATACAGGAGCACTTTCAGGAAAATATCACATTATCCTCTGTCTCCGAAAGCGTGGGTATGTCCGAATCGGCATTCAGCCATTTTTTTAAGAAAAGAACCAACAGGAATTTCATAGACTATCTGAATGACATACGCATAGGATATGCAGCCAGAATCCTTTATGAGACGTCGCATACGATTGCCGAAGTCTGCTACGCCTCGGGCTTCAATAATATTTCCAATTTTAACCGGCTGTTCAAAAAGAAAAAAGGACAAACGCCCTCAGAGTATAGAATAAATATTCAAAAAATAATGACAAAATTTTAATATCTTTTCTATCAGTGAGAGTAGCACTTTCCGTTTCCGGTATCCTATTTCCCCAATTACTCAGGATAGAGGAGATAGGGTTTCCGTTGCCGCTTAAAAGTTTCCACATCACACGCCCATTTTTTCCTGATCTCTTCCGCAGGTTTTCCAGCGGTAATATCTTTGCGGATATACTCTACGCCGACCAGCTTTTCAAAGAAAGAGGAGAAGAATTTTTCACCTATATTCAGGTTGTTATAGGCATCGATCACATAGGACAGGTCGAATTTGTTTTCCCATATCAGTTCATTGGGAACCTCCCGCAGATCCACTCCATAGCATTTTTTATTGAGCAACGGCGGGTTCTTGGCACCCGGCACACTCCGTGGCGTGAATGAAAAGTCAGATCCTTTATACTGCGGATGTCCGTATACCTCAAAAGGGAATGATGTTCCACGCCCCAGGCTCATCACCGTCCCTTCGAAAATACAGGTGGAAGGATACAGGTAGATCGAGTGGATATTGGGGAGGTTTGGGGACGGGGCGATGGGTAGCTCATAACGGGTCTGATGGGTATAGTTTTTGCAGGGAACGACTGTCACATCACACACCCTGCCTTCCGGAAGCCATTTCTCCCCGTTGATCATCAACGCCAACTCACCGAGTGTCATGCCGTGTACCACCGGAATAGGCAACCACCCTACACCCGATTTATGTTTCATATCGAGGATTGGGCCGTCCACATAGAATCCGTTTGGGTTGGGACGATCCAGCACGATCATCTTTTTTTCGTGATCCGCGCAGGCATCCATCAGGCGGGCCATACTGGCGTAATAAGTATAGAAACGGAGCCCCACATCCTGCAGGTCGAATAGTAGTACATCGAATTGCTCCATCTTGTCCGGTGATGGTTTACTGCTTCCACTGCCGTAGAGTGACCAAATAGGGATATTTGTCTTTTCGTCAACCGAATTCGAAATATGTTCTCCCGCATCCGCAGTGCCACGAAAACCATGTTCGGGAGAGAAAATACCCACTACATTGAATTGGTGCCTGACCAGCATATCCACCAGATGTTCATTTCCGGCCATTCCTGTCTGGTTGGTCATTACTGCAACCCGTTTTCCTGTCAACAGGGGAAAATAAAGATCAGTCTGTTCAGCACCTACCTTTACGGTCGCTTCGTTTTGAGCAAATATAAAAGTAGAAAGGAGTAGAATAGGTAGATATATATATTTTTTCATACTTATTTGAACTAAAGGATTTGGGAATTGGGAATTGGGAATTATCTACATCCGACATCCGACATCCGACATCCCACATTCATTGTTATTCCGTTTTTATTTTGGTGTATTTCTGCTGTTCATGGAGCCAGTCGAATTCCGTCTCCAGCGATAGCAGCTCTTTTTTTATTTTTGTGAGTCTGGAAAGAACTTCAACCCGCTTCTCTTCCTCGTCTTTTTTTGATTTTAGCGTCTGCCGGGCTCCTTCCAGCGTCATTCCTTTCTCTTTTACCAGATGATACACGATTTCTACCTGTTGTATATCTTCACGGGTGTACTGGCGGGTACCTCCCGCTGTTTTTTTAGGATTGATATTTTCGAATTCCTTTTCCCAGAAACGTAGAAGTGACACGTTGACCGCAAAATGATCGGCCACTTCCTGAATGGAATAGAAGAGGCGCTTGTCATCAAACTGAATTGGTTTCTTTCTTTTTCCCATAATAATCTTTTTGTAAATGGGCACGGTTGGAATAATTGGCCGGATAAATGTTATCCATTTCAAAAATAATATTTTCCGTTAGGAGGGGCAAGTTTTTTCGCTATTATTCGCCTGATTTCTGTTTATCTCCCATTTTTTCGCGATGTAAATGATAGAACTTGCTCGCTCCGGATTGAATAGGGAGCGCATAAGGCCTATCGCACCTACTCCGAATGGCCTCCCATATTTCATCAACGGATTACTCTCCCTGTATTTCTCACTCAGCAAGGAGATGTAAAAGGCATCCAAAGGCATACGTACTCTCTTTATTATTTTCAGGTGATGTTTGGTAAGTAGTTTTTCGACAGTATCAGGAGAGAAATGCCAGAGATGGCGTGGAATATCATAAGCAGCCCACAACTCTTTATAGAATCCTGCATCGTAGGAGTGACAGTTGGGGAGCGCAAGTACGATAATCCCTTCCGGAGTGGTAATCTCTTTTATTTTGTCGATGGTTTCATTGAGTTTTTCAAGATGTTCCAGTACATGCCACAGTGTTACGACATTGAATGAGGAACTCTCCATCTCCCAGAAAAAATTTTCGTCATTTACCATCAAGCCTGAGCGGATAGTCGCGTTTTCCCGGGCTTTTTCATCCTTCTCGATACCCGAAACAACCCATCCTTGTTCCTTTGCTGCTTCCAGAAAGTAACCCGTGCCGCAGCCGATATCCAGTAATCGGATGGGGGGCCTGGCCGCATGAGCTGCTATCAGGCCGACTTTTTTTCTCAGCATCCTTTTCCGGAAGTAGTGGTATAGCCGGTTGATCAGCCCTTTGTATGAATCGGAGTGGGAGATATAATCCGGTGAGTCGTAATATCTGCCGATAGCATCTTCCGAAGGAAAATTATTTGTGAAACGAAACCCGCAATGGGCACAATCACAGACGGGAAATACCTCTCTGCTTGAGAAGTAATCGACACCGTCAAAAGTTTTCTTCAAATCGTTACTGCCGCAAACAGGACAGCTTGTAATGGTGATAATTGACATATATACGGATTAAACCTATATTAGACGTTCAAAAGTACGACTATTCACGTGGAAAGACAAATTTTCTATTTTCCTTTTTATAGGAGATTAGAAAAGTATTATTGTTAACTCAACGTTCGCATGTAAATTTGAAGCCATATATGGCTAAAGTGGGGATCTTTAGTTGTAATCATCAGAACAAGCGAAACATGATTGGTTAATATTATACCTGTTCTACAATATTTGATAGAAAAGCCAATTAAAAAATCTGTTTTTCTTGTTTAATAAATTGTAATAATTTATCTTTATAGCTTTCGATTTAGAACACCTGGCATTAAGGGAACAAAAGTTTTAAAAGAAAGTGTCCAGGACAGAGATCAATAAGGCTCCTTAACTTAAACAGATCCAGGCCATTGATGAATTCACATAAAAACAACCATTATGCAGTATTCTAGAAGACAATTTATTAAATCTGCGGCTGTCATTGCAGGAGCAGCGGCAGTCAATCCCCTCTCTTCCGCCGTTACACCTTCGGTTTCAGGATCTGTCTGGCAGAGCGGATCTACGCAGGGAATGAAGAAGGTGACCTTAAAAAAGAGTTTAGGGTTTGGAATGATCGATGAGAAATTGTCACTAACCGAAAAATTCAAACTGGTCAGGGATTTGGGTTTCGATGGAGTGGAACTCAACAGCCCGGTAGACTTGCCGATAGCGGAGATACTTGACGCAAAAGAAAAATCGGGGATTGAACTCCCGTCGGTAGTGAATAAGGATCATTGGAAATTGCCACTTTCCGATCCCGACCCGGAAGTGAGAAAGAAGTGTATCCAGTCGGTAGCCGCTTCACTTCGGGATGTGAAGGAACTGGGTGGTGATACCGTATTGGTGGTACCTGGAGTTGTCAATGAAAAGGTGTCGTATGAACAGGCATATATCAATTCGCAGAACTCTATCCGTGAATTGATCCCTTTTGCAGAGGAGACCGGCATGCAGATTGCCCTGGAGAATGTATGGAACAATTTCCTCATCAGCCCCGTGGAAGCCAAAAGATATGTCGATGAGATCAATCATCCGCTGGTGGGATGGTATTTCGACATCGGTAATGTGTTGCGTTATGGATGGCCGGAACATTGGATCCGTACATTGAACAGGCGCATCATGAAACTCCATATCAAGGAATTCAGCCGTGAGTTGATGAATTCAAAAGGATTGTGGGAAGGTTTTAAGGTGGATCTGTTGAAGGGAGACAATAACTGGCCGGTGGTCATGGAAGCAGTACGTGAGATCGGTCACACGGGCGGATGGCTCACCGCTGAGGTTCCGGGTGGAAACAGGGATCATCTGAAAAAGATCTCCATGCAGATGGATGAGATTATTGGATATTTGTAATATGTTATAATGGCCTTATTCATCATGATATAATACAAACAACTTATTTACCTGTTTCACGACTTCCCCTTTCACGGTTTTTATTCACACACTTGGGGATACGAAGTTTTTCATGTAATTTTGCATCTTGTTTAGAATAAATAAGAAGCAAAGAATAGTTTATATGATCACTTCCAAAGAGATTAGACAGTCGTTTAAAGATTTTTTCCAGTCGAAAGAGCACCGGATTGTGCCTTCGGCTCCCATGGTGATAAAAGATGACCCTACACTGATGTTTACCAATGCGGGTATGAATCAGTTCAAGGATATCATTCTGGGAAATGCACCGGTAAAATATCCCCGGGTGGCCGATTCGCAGAAATGCCTTCGCGTGAGCGGGAAACATAACGACCTCGAGGAGGTGGGACACGATACTTATCATCATACCATGTTCGAGATGTTGGGCAACTGGTCGTTCGGCGATTACTTCAAGAAAGAGGCTATTGCCTGGGCATGGGAATACCTGACGGAAGTGTTGGAACTACCTAAAGACAGATTGTACGTTACCGTATTTGAAGGAGCAGCCGAAGAGAGTCTTGAACGGGACAATGAAGCCGCTGCCTATTGGGAAGAATATTTATCCAAAGAACGGATTATTAACGGTAATAAGCACGATAATTTCTGGGAGATGGGTGATACAGGCCCCTGTGGCCCTTGTTCCGAGATCCATATCGATATTCGTCCCGAAGATGAACGGGTCAAAACAGACGGACTTTTACTTGTCAACCAAAGCCACCCACAGGTGATCGAAATATGGAACCTGGTGTTTATGCAGTATAACCGTAAGGCAGATGGTTCACTGGAGCCGCTACCCGCTAAAGTGATTGATACCGGAATGGGTTTTGAACGACTCTGTATGGCTGTACAGGGTAAACTGTCGAATTATGATACCGATCTTTTCCAGCCCATAATCCGAAAAATAGGAGAAATAAGTAATGCACTTTATGGCGAAGATCCCGCGAAAGATGTGGCAATGCGCGTTGTTGCCGATCATCTGCGTACCATCGCTTTCTCCATTACCGACGGACAACTTCCATCAAATGCCAAAGCGGGTTATGTGATCCGCCGTATCCTGCGGCGCGCGGTGCGTTACGGTTACACTTTCCTGGGAATGCACGAGTCATTTATGTACAGGCTGATCCCCACGCTTATTGAAGTGATGGGTGATGCTTATCCCGAACTGGCAGCACAGCAGATACTTATTGAGAAGGTAATGAAAGAGGAAGAAGAGTCATTCCTGCGTACACTGGAAACCGGTATCCGTCTCTTGGAAAAAAACCTGCCCGAACAGGAGGGTGGGGTGTTGAGCGGCGAAGTGGCTTTCCAGCTCTATGATACTTTTGGTTTCCCGCTGGATTTAACAGAACTGATCCTGCGTGAACACGGAATGACGGTCGACGTGGGCGGTTTTAATACCGAAATGGAGAAACAGAAACAACGTGCCCGTAATGCCGCTGCGGTAGAGACCGGCGATTGGACTAAAGTACGTGATGGTGAACCGGAGTTTACAGGATATGACGAAACTGAAACCGAGACCCGTATCCTCCGTTACCGTGCTGTAAAACAAAAGAACAGGGAATTCTTTCAGATTGTCCTTTCCCGTTCACCCTTTTATGCTGAAATGGGGGGGCAGGTAGGGGATACCGGCTGGCTGATTCCCGAAGAAGGCGAGAAGACCGATATTTTTGATACCAAGCGGGAGAATAATCTAGCAGTGCATTTTACGCGGAGATTACCGGCGAATATAGAAGGAACCTTTACTGCCCGGATCGATACGGAAAAGCGGACGGCTACCGAATGTAACCATACTGCTACCCACCTGATGCACGAGGCACTTCGTGAGGTATTGGGCATGCATGTGGAACAAAAAGGGTCGTATGTATCTCCTGAACTGTTGCGGTTCGACTTCTCCCACTTCGGGAAGATGACTCCCGAAGAGATCCGTGAAGTGGAAAGACGGGTGACGGCAAAGATACGGAGTAATTATCCGATTGAAGAGCATCGTCATGTACCCATTGAAGAGGCAAAAGCCCAGGGAGCAATGGCGTTGTTTGGTGAGAAATACGGTGATGACGTGCGTACCGTCCGTTTCGGTTCTTCTATTGAATTGTGCGGTGGTACGCATATCTCATCTACGGGACGTATCGGCACATTCCGTATTATTACCGAGAGTGCCATTTCAGCCGGTGTACGCCGTATCGAGGCGGTAACGGCAAAAGTGTGTGAAGATTATCTTTATGCTAAAGAGGATGCATTAGTCGAGATAAAGAATCTATTGCATAATGTACCTGATGTGATGCAAGGGATCCGCCGGTTACTTGCCGACAACGAAGAGATGGAAAAAGAGATCCGGGAGTATGTGAAAGAGAAAACCGAACAGTTGAAGCAGCGAATTATCGATAAAAAGCAGGATATCCAGGGTATAACTCTCTTTAAGCTGATCATGCCGATAGGATCGGTTGATGTGGTGAAAGATATCGCTTACCAACTGAAAGGACAGTTCCCGGAGAAGATGATGTTTGTGGCCGGAACTTCTGCCGATGGAAAACCCAGTCTTACCGTTATGCTGAGCGATGATCTGGTGGCCGGAGGATTACATGCCGGGAATATGGTGCGTGAAGCGGCCAGGCAGATTCAGGGCGGCGGCGGCGGACAACCTCACTTCGCCACAGCGGGCGGCAAGAACGCCGATGGGCTGATTGCCGCTGTAGAGTCGATCGTACAGAAACTGAATGATTATTGATTTGGGATTTGGGATTTGGGATGTGAGATTTTCAAACTATCAATGATGTTATGAAGGATGAAATGCTTCGGCGAACCAAAGATACCGCATTAAAAATAATTATTTTTTGTGATGAATTACCACCGGATAAAAAGCTCTTCAATATTCAGAAACAATTGATCAGATCTGCAAGTTCTGTTGGTGCAAATTATAGGGTTGTTAAAAGGGCAAAATCTACAAGTGACTTTATCCATAAACTAACAATAGTAGAAGAGGAGGCGGATGAAACCTTATTCTGGTTGGAACTTCTATCAGAACTTTATCCTAATCAGGAAAAGATTACTCCTCTTTATAAAGAAATGGAAGAAATTCTATCTATTGTCGTTGCAAGCATCAAAACAGCAAAACGTAATCAACATCAAAAATAAATTATCCGACATTCCACATCCGACATCCCACATCCCAAATTATAACCGTATAAGTCCTGATACCCGCTTCCATATATCAGGGAATTGTTTTGTGAACCGGCGTACTTTACTGTCCCGCAGGGTTGTTTTAAGCCACTTGCGCCAGTAGAGGGCAAAATAGAAGGTGAGCGGCATCAGGATAAAATAACCGAGCGCCAGCAGCCAGTCCTTTGTAACGGCACCGACGATAAGCGACTGGATCAGGTCGAATATGGGGACAAAAAAGAGTCCCGCGGCATATCTTGCCGATGGGATAAACTGCTTATCCTTGAACAGACCTGATAACTTTTTATTGATCAGGATGGGGAAGATACCATTCAGGAATCCCAGGAATGCTATAGGAGCGCTAAGGATAAGTGCCATGAAACGGGCAAAAAGATTCCATCCGGAGGAAGGTTTCCATAGCCGGTCTTTCGAAGTGAGTCCATGCTCTTTCAATAGGGCGTGGGCTTCACGAAAACCGGCTGTTTTTTGATCGAATTCCGTGCGATTGTCTTCGTACAGTTCATCCAGTCTTTTCACGATATAAAGCGATGCCTGCAGAAAATCGTCTTTTCTTTCTGAGAATTTTTCACGGGCAATCCGGTCACCGTTCCAGTCAATAGCGTGGCAATATTCGTTATAAAACGCATCATTCCATATATTTACTACCATCGATTTCAGACGGTTTTCCAGTTCCTGCCTTAACTGGTTGATTGCCGATGTCGGATTCTCATTATAAATATCCCTGTAATCAGAAACTTCAATGGGAGTGCCGAAAGTGATATAGGCATCTGAAAGGAAACCGGTAATATCCCTATAATAGATGGCTACCGGAACGATTTGGCTTTGGAGTTGAAAATCGACAGAGGCTTCGGTCGGTAATACAATGCGGGGAACAGCCTTTTGTATAGGTAGCAGTGATTGCTTAGGGTTATGTTTTGCTTCGGGAAAGAGTGCGAGCGGATTATTCTTACGCAGGATACGGGCCGCATTATCGAAGATCTCATTATTTTTGTCGAGATTGTCTTTGCCGTCACGGATGCGGAAGACCGGCATAATACGCATTCCTCTCAGCAGCCAAGCCACAAAGCTCTTTCTAAAAATATCGGCACGCGCCAAGAAGACGATCTGTTTCAGGTGATAGCTGGAGAAAACCAGCATCAGCGCATCTATGAGTGCATTGCGATGGTTAGGAGCAAAGATAATTGCCCTTTTCTTCGATACATTTTCTTTTTTTCCGATAAATACCAGTTTTTTGAAATACAACCTCAGAGCGGTATTTACCGGTATCTTGGCCAATGTATATCGAAAATCGTAACGGTATATCATAATCTTGGATGTTTTAAACAATATTATTAAAGAAACAGGGTTGGTTTAAGGCATTACTGCGGAAGTAATCACACGTCTTCTCCAGTAAAAAGCCAACAAGAGCCCGGCAACGATATGCCATATCCCCCACCATGCGGCGATAAAAGCCATTCCTCCCAGATGTAATTCGGGAGGGAATATCCGGGGATTGAAAATCAACGCAAGCCCCAGCCCTGAATTCTGGATACCGGTCTCGATGGAAATCGTTCTGCAATTGATCTCGCTTATTTTGAGTGTTTTAGGCAAGAGATATCCACCTAGGAAAGCCAAGCCGTTATGAATAAGAACCAAAAAGAATATCAGATGGATATAACGGAGGAACAGGTTGAAATTTCCAGCCAGTGCAGCCACAATAAATCCGATGAAAAAGATGATCGAGGCGGACTGTACTGGTTTTTCCACTGTTTTTGCAAACTTTGGAAACCTCATTCCTACGAACATGCCTAAAATCACCGGGATACCCAGGATCAGGAAAACTGTCCGGAACATCTCTACCGGATCAATTGTGATAGGAACCAGCAGGGGGGAATGTTTCGCATAGAGTCCACCCCAGAAAGCGAAATTGAACGGTGTCATAAAAAGGCTCATCACGGTAGTGATGGCGGTGAGACTTACTGAGAGAGTGATATTCGATTTCGATATGGAGGAGATCAGATTCGATACGTTACCACCGGGGCAGGCTGCTACCAATATCATCCCCATAGCTACGGCGGTACTGGGACGAAGCAGGATCACCAAGACAAAAGTAAATGCCGGAAGAAGTATATATTGCGCAATAACACCCAGTAATACCGGTTTCGGGTTGAATGCCAGTGTTTTAAAGTGCTGAGGCTTGATGCTTAGTGCCACACCGAACATGATAAAGGCAATGGCGATATTCATTAGGTTGACACTCTCCTGGTTAAAGTTTAGCCGGACCGTGTCGAGTTGTTCCAGATTTCCGAAAAGGGACAATAATGGAGTGAATTGCATTGGATGACTAATTGATTGTAAGTTACAAAAGTACAAAAATTATCATTCTGAAACATCCTGAGATTTTTTTGGTAATAAGTTTGATTGGTTTTTTGAGATAAAATTTTGTTTTGTTGCTCTTTTTTCTTTTTTTTGTAATCTGAGAGAAGGCAAATCAACTAATCAAAAATACCGGGATTGAGCATATTTAATAATACCGTTACCTTTTGCAGATGAAAAGGTGATTCTCTTTCGATATTTATAGTGAATTTCAATGGATCGTTTTGGTTTGGATATCAAATATTTGGATTTTCATATGATTAATCGACGTCAGTTTGTCAAGCGAGCAGCCATCTGTTACGGTTCCCTACTGCTGTTACCCGGCTGTGTGCGCAGGGTGGAAAAAGAATTCTACCGTGTCTTCTCCAGGGAGGAAGCAGAGTGTCTGGGGTGTATCTGTGAGCAATTTATTCCTTCCGATGAGTTTGCCGGAGCACGTGATGCGGGAGTTGTCAACTTTATCGATAAATTACTTTACCAACGTTTCCCTGAGTTGACCGGACCTTACAAAAACGGGTTGGGATCTTTGGAAGAGTTTTGCAGGGAAACATACGGAAGAACTTTCGCACAACTGGAATGGAATGTCCAGCATTTCGTGCTTGTGCAAATGGAAAAAGGTGGACTCCCCCCGTCTTTCTGGGGAAAAATTAACCAGAAAGAGTTTTTCAACATTGTGCTCCGTAATATCATGCAGGGCTTTTACGGTTCTCCCCGCCATGGAGGTAATAAGAACTACGTGAGTTTTCGAATGATGCGGTTGGATTTCCCGTTATTAATAGGGCAGAACAGATATGAAGAATAACCGTAAGACCGCGATTGTGATTGGAGCGGGAGCAGGCGGTGGGGTCATCGCAAAGGAGCTCGCCACCCACGGCATCCATGTCACTCTGTTTGAAAGGGGAGGATGGCCGGATTACGACAAGCATATCAATGATGAATTGATTTCACAGCGGGTACAGGAATTGGGCTCCGCATTCGGGCCCGATTGGAAAAAGAATCCCCGAGTAGTTATAGGGGATGACGGGAGTAAACATATAGTTACACCCCAGAATGGTGGTTATAACCATGTGGCAGCTTGTGTAGGTTCGGGTACGGTCTCCTACGGTGCGATGGCATGGCGTTTTATGCCGGAGGATTTTCACCTGAAATCGATCTATGGTCCTGTAGAAGGCTCTACTCTGGAAGACTGGCCGTTCTCGTATGAAGAAATGGCGCCCTATTACACGAAGGCAGAGCATGAAATAGGTGTGGCAGGGGATATGAGCGGGAATCCTTTCGCTCCCAATCGAGAGGAACCTTACCCGATGCCGTCCTTTGAATATAATAAGGAAGGGCGTTTCTTGGCAAAAGTATGCAAAGAAATGGGATTGCACCCTTTCCCGATACCCATGCTTCGGAACTCGGTTCCCTACAATGGGAGGCCAGGATGTATCAGGAACCGTACTTGCTGCGGTTATGCCTGTCCGGTGGATGCCAAGAACGGGACGCACAACACCGTTATACCCGTAGCTATGCAGACTGGCAATTGCCAGGTAAAGACCCATTGTTTTGTCTATAAAATCCATACCGACGGCCAGCAACAGGCAACGGCTGTCTCCTACTTCGACGAAAAGAATAAAAGCCGGCAGATGGAGGCGGATATCATTGTTGTAGCGGCTTCTGCTACGGAGACAGCGCGCCTCCTGCTAAACTCCAAATCGCAGCAATTTCCCAAAGGGATAGGCAATGATAACGACTGGGTAGGGCGTAACCTGCAGGGACACGCATATACAGGTGCAACAGGGATATTTGATTTCGATGTCCTCGATCTCCACGGACCAGGCGCTTGTGTTGCCATAATGGATTATAATCACCATAACGAAGGTATCATTGGAGGAGGTTTGCTGGCCAATGAGTTTTTTATGATGCCATATGCCTTTTCCGGTTTCAGGCCGGGTGGGTTACCCCGGTGGGGGGCTGAACATAAACGGTTCCAGCGTGAGAATTATTACCGGGTGAGCCGGATGATAGGACCTATACAGGAAATGCCCAATTTTGATATGCGGGTGATAGTAGACGAAACGGTAAGGGATTACTGGGGGGTACCGGTTGCAGCCATCTCCGGATCACGTCATCCCATTGATCAAAAGCATTGTGCTTTCCTTTCGGGGAAAGCACTGGAGATCATGCAACGTGCAGGAGCTTCCCGGGCATGGGCACATGGTGGCGGTGGTGGAATGACAGGCGGGCAGCACCAGGCAGGTACATGCCGTATGGGAGATGATCCGGCCACATCGGTTGTCGACCGGTTTTGCAGGGTGCATGATCTGGATAACCTCTATATAGCCGATGGAAGCGTATTGGTCACCAACGGCGGTTTTAACCCGGTTCTTACCATTATGGCCATGGCTTACCGTACCGGTGAACAGATTGTGAAAAAATATACAGGGGGTGAGGCATGAAAAAAAGTTATATGATCATTGCAATTGCGGTCGCAGGATTTCTCACTATAGTAATCTCCTATGTTGCATGGAACAGAATGGATCCGGATTTCACCTGCGCTTTGTGCCATGAAATAAGACCCAGTTGCGTCTCTTGGAAAAACTCCGTCCATACAGATATTTCCTGCACGCAGTGTCATGGCACAGCATTAAGTGATGGTTTTGCAAGCCTGTCGGAGAAGGCCCGGATGGTATATGTCCACTTTACCCGGAAAAAGACCAACGAAGACCTTTACCTTAACGAATCGCAGGCTCTGGCCATGGCAGACAAGTGTGCGGAATGTCACCAGGCGGAGTATGCGGCCTGGAAATCGGGAGCGCATTCCACTACCTACAGGGATATTTTTATGGATGTGGATCACAATAAAATGGAAAAGCCCTATTGGGATTGTTTTCGTTGCCACGGCGCACATTATGACGGCAATATCCACGATCTGATGTCACTTGAGGGAGATGCCACAGCGTGGGAGATAAGGGATGGCAAACAGGCCGATCGTCCGACGATAACCTGCCTGACATGTCACCAGATGCATGGTGGACAAGGTAAGCGAATTGGATATACCTCGTTAGATAAGGAGTCCCGGGACAAATTGATGCAAAAAACCGAACGATCTGCTACGGCCTTATATCTACGTGCGGAAAAGCGCCATCTGCCATCGGACAAGTTGCTCAAGCCCACCATCTACGACGGGGATTCACCGGTGAAGGTGTCCGACGACCCTAATACATGGCTATGCATGCAATGCCATTCGCCCAATGGTCGGCGCGAAGCAGGTACGGAAGATGATAAAACCCCAATCGGCCTTTACGAAGGGATGAGCTGCCTGGATTGCCATAACCCCCATTCTAACGGCTTAAAGAACAATTATAGAAATGTACATAATTCAAATTTATCTGTTCAACAGTTAGGTATAAATTGAGAATCTTTATTACTTTATGATGGTGGCAATGGTTCGGAGAGTTAAGCGAAGAGTGATACCATGACATTTTGATGCACTGTAAAAGTAGAAGATAAAGAAATTAAATTTATTTATCTTTGCAATGTATAAAAATTGAATTCCTATGAGTATACCTCTTGCGGAACGGCTCCGGCCGCAACATCTCGATGAACTGATCGGGCAGTCGCACCTGATTGGTAGGGGGGCCGTACTGCGCCGGATGATTGACTCGGGAAGAATTCCTTCCATCATTCTCTGGGGACCGCCCGGCGTGGGAAAGACCACCCTTGCAAATATTATTGCAAACACGCTGAATGCCCCTTTTTACAAGTTGAGTGCCATCAACTCAGGTGTGAAGGATGTACGTGAAGTGATTGAAAAGGCAAAGAATAACCGCTTTTTTGAGTCATCGGCACCTATTCTTTTTATCGACGAAATCCACCGTTTTAGCAAGTCGCAACAGGATTCCCTGTTGAATGCCGTGGAGACGGGTATTGTCACACTGATCGGCGCTACTACTGAAAATCCTTCATTTGAGGTGATTCGTCCATTACTATCCCGTTGTCAGGTATATGTCTTGAAACCGTTGGATAAGAAGGAACTGGAGCAATTATTGAATCGGGCGCTTAACGAGGACTTTATCCTGAAAGAGAGAAAGATAGAAGTTAAAGAAACTGATGCCCTGTTTCGTTTTTCGGGAGGAGATGCCCGAAAGTTGCTCAATATTCTGGATTTGACAGTAGCTTCCGACAGTGATGAAGCAATCGTGGTCACCGACCAGATGGTGACTGAACGGTTACAGGAGAATCCGGCAGCTTATGATAAGGGTGGGGAGATGCATTATGACATCATTTCCGCTTTTATCAAATCGATAAGGGGTAGTGATCCCGACGCGGCAATCTATTGGCTGGCCCGGATGGTAGCGGGTGGGGAAGATCCCAAGTTCATTGCCCGGAGGCTGGTTATCTCGGCAGCAGAGGATATAGGGTTGGCGAATCCCAATGCATTGCTGTTAGCTAATGCATGCTTCGATGCCTTGCAGAAGATCGGTTGGCCGGAAGGGCGTATCGTATTGGCAGAAACTACCATCTATCTGGCCGCATCTCCTAAAAGTAATTCGGCCTATCTGGCTATTGACAGTGCTATGGCGAAAGTGGAGAAGACCGGCAATCTGCCCGTACCATTGCATTTGCGCAATGCACCCACTTCTTTGATGAAAGAGCTTAATTACGGCAAGGAGTATAAGTATGCACACGACTATGAAAATAACTTTGTAAAACAGGAATATCTCCCTAAAGAGTTAAAAAATAGTCGTTTTTGGGAACCCCAATCCAACCCGGGTGAATCGAAAATGAATGAGTTGATGAAGAAACTGTGGGGTTAGTACCAGCTTGCTCCCCTGTCATACGGTGAACTGCGTTCGTCCCACTTCAGATCCTGCAATAGTGAAGAGTTGGCACGGATAGTGAAGTTATAGGATTTATAGGGCCCAATAGGGATAAAACTGGCGGACATGCTCCAGCAATGCAGGTTGCGCGTGAGTGTACAGTTGATACTGGTGAATCTGTTGACTTCGAAATTGTAATCGGTATTGAATGTGAAATTCCAGTTTTTGGTGGGCTGGATAGAACCACTCAACCCGAAACTATGGGTGAGTTTCCCCTTATACTCCATGCGTTCTTTGTTAAATTCCCCATATCCGTAACGCATCGAATAATTGAATGAGAGATTCCAATTCACCGAATTCTTCAGATAACCGTCGCTATCGAATTCTCCCATTGAGTTGTCAGTCTGCTCGAAAGAACTTCTCCTTTCGGCTTCTTCATATGGGTTTGCACCTATTGTGCCGTCATCCGGTAAATTATCAGGATCCGGTTCATTTTCATTCCCCCTGGAACTCCCGTCATCACGACCAAATAATTTTTTAAAAGTATCCTGATTCAGTGAATAGGAGAAAGATGTCCCGGTATTCATCAATTTTCCGATCCCTTTGCCATTGAGAACTCTGAGTTTATCTACCCTATGGGGAGTTCCGTTATGATCCAGTTCATAAAGATAGGGATCCCAGGTAGCATTCAGGCTGAGAGTATATGATTTTGACAATTTCAGGCGGATGTTGGAATTGATATTACTCCACTTCATGGAGTCGGCCATCATATTATAACTGAAGTTGATCCCCAGATCGTCGATCAAACTTATCTTTCGTACTCCGGTAGAATCTTTGTCGCTCAGGACTTTCATTTCAAGGTTATTCTTGAAATCGAAACCGATACTTCCGCTTTGCCCGGTAGGAGCGGTACCGAACATCATGGTGGAATAGGGAGAATAGGTATACTCCACATCTTCTCCATACTCGTTCCTGTAGGTGTATGTTTCGTAGAAATTGTATTTCGGGTCGCCGAAATCGGGTCGGTAGCTTAGGCTGATGCTGGGTGTGAATACATGCCGGATCGCCTGTACTTTATCCCCGAACATCTTCCATGGCGTGTACATCCCGTATATCTTTGTCTGTGCGCTGAGCGAGGTGCTGTAATCATACACACGTTTTAGCCCATGTACGGTATCCACGGGAACATGCCTCTTGGCGACAGGATCCCAGGCCTGCTTATGCGCACCGGTGTACCAGCGTTCGGTATAATTGAACGAGGGTGATAACTGGATGAAATCAAACAGGGTAAAGGTTGCGCTTACGGGAATGTTATGGCGCATACCGTTTGTCCAGTCACGTACTAGATTCGACTTCAGGAATCGGTCTTCTTTTGTGGTGATGGAGTTACGGAATTCACCGGAGTAACTCATCGATATTTTTTCGTACCACCGTTCCGTACCCACAGCGTTTTTCCTTTTAAGGGGATAGATACGGCTCATGTTGAGGGAGAGGTTGGGTAGGGTGGCTGCGATAGTGGAGTCTCGTGATACCTGGTTGATGCTCATAGTGGCCGAGAGGCTCCATGGTGAGTCGGGGAAACGTTGGGTGAGGTTCACACTCGAGCTTTTGGTGTTGTTGGAGGCTTCCCGTGAATAGAGACGACTAAGATCCCTGTGGTTGTTCCTGCTGGTGGAGAAGTTCACGCTTGCCGAGAGGGTGCGGTACATGTTGGCTTTCGGGTCCTGCGAATGGGTCCAGTTGATGCGGAGGTCTTTCGCTACGGAGTATGCCTCGGGCACTACATCCTTAAGTTCTTTTTCACCGGTGACCGTAGTGAGGGAATACACATTGAAGTTACCGGAGTATTTGTACCGTTTACGGTAGTTTGAGCGAGCACCGATCCCCCATGAACCTTTTGTATAGAGTTCCCCCGTGACAGCAAGATCGATGTAATCACTCAATGCAAAGTAATATCCTCCGTTTTGGAGATAAAATCCACGGGCCATCTCATCGCCGTAACTTGGCATAATAATCCCTGACGAGTAGGTTTTTGTAAAGGGGAAGAATGCGAAAGGCAATACGACGGGAAATAGTGGCACATCGGCTACTACCAACCAGGCAGGGCCGGTAACAACATCCTTCTCCGGCCGTACTTTAGCTTTCGAAAGGTTCAGGTAGAAATGCGGATGGTCATGCTGGTCGCATGTGGTATATTTCGCATTCCGCATATAAAAAGAGTTGTCGGGATTCATTTTGGCTTCATTGGCCACGATATGTCCCTCTCCTTGCTGGGTAATTACATTGTTGATAAATGCTTTCCGGGTATCGAAGTTGTAACGCACTTTCTTCATTTCATACTCCATCCCTCCTTCAGAGAAAACGGGGTATCCAAACTCTTTGCCTGCTGAGTCAATACCAAAGGTGGAAGAAATAATACTACTGTCCAGATCCATAGTAATGAATTCCCCCTTGATAGCCAAATTCCCATATTTAACATCGGCATCCCCGTAGAGATAACCCATATTGTTGCCGGTAAATACCATAGAATCCTGAGCCGTGTAAAATACAGCAGTCTCTAATACCTGTTTTGAGGAGACTGAATCGGGACTTGTAGAGAGTGTGTCCTGTGGTTGTTGAGGTGAGGCAATAGCTTGTTTAATCGTGTCAGACAGGATTGATCCTGATGCGGCATTCCATACTGTCAGATCTATTGCAGCAGCTGCTTTTCGGATAAAGAAGCCTTGCAAAAAGATGGCCAGCACAAAATATAAAAATATATATCGTAATAGTTGCCTCATGCGGAATCAGCAGTTAGCGTATGGTTTTGAACGCAAAACTACACATTAATGGATTAATTCGCAGCAAAAATAATAAAAAGAAACTTAAGACTGGCCGATTAGCTTCTTTTTAAAGAGATCAAAGTCATTGGGTAGAGGGATCGATTGCTTTTTGTGTTGCATATAAGCAGCCAGCGCATCCGGGACTTGTATTGGGGCACCGGTAGATGCTTCTACTGTCTCTTTGAATTTAGCCGGATGGGCGGTAGCCAGAAAAATGGCTGTTTCGTCTGACCTTTTCCCTTCTTTCAGTGCCAGGTATGCACATGCCCCATGCGGGTCGAGCAGATACCCTGATTCTATATAAACATTCTTGATGGCTGTGCTGATCTCCTCATCACTGTATCGGAAAGATGAAATATCATTAGTGATTGCTTTGTGAGAATGGCCGTAGAGATCAAGGATACGGTCGAAATTACTGGGAGCACCTACATCCATGGCGTTGGCAATGGTCTGTACCGATGCTCTCGGGTTATATTGCCCGGTTTGCAGGTATTCCCTGAAGACATCATTTCGGTTGTTGGCAGCGATAAATCTATCTACCGGTAGTCCCATACGTTTGGCGAAAAGTCCGGCAGTGAGATTCCCCAGGTTTCCGCTTGGAACAGAAATCACCATTTTTGTAAATTGTGTTTGTCTTACTAATTGTGCATAGGCCCAAAAGTAGTAGAATGATTGTGGAAGGAACCTCGCCACGTTAATGGAATTGGCAGAGGTGAGTTTTATCCGCTTATTCAATTCATCATCCATAAATGCTGATTTTACCAGAGCTTGACAGTCGTCGAATGTACCGTCCACTTCCAGAGCAACTATATTTTGTCCCAAGGTGGTGAATTGAGCTTCCTGCATATCGCTCACCTTTCCGGAAGGGTACAACACAAACACTCTGATACCTTCTACGCCCAGAAATCCGTTGGCTACCGCACTGCCTGTATCACCCGAAGTAGCGACCAACACGTTTACCTCCTCCTGCTTCTCTTTTACAAAGTGGGAGAGCATCCGCGCCATGAAACGGGCACCTACATCTTTAAACGCGAAGGTGGGTCCATGGAATAATTCCAGCACATAAATCCCGTCTTCCACTTTTTTGAGTGGTATCTCAAAACTCAATGTGTCGCCGACAATGGCATCCAGTTTTTCTTTCGGAATATCTTCTCCGAAAAAGGCCTCCGCAATGGTCTTGGATATCCCTTGCAAGGATAAATCCATCATTCCATCAAAGAATTTCTGAGGAAGACGTGCGATCCTTTCAGGCATATACAGTCCCCTGTCGGGAGCCAATCCTTTTACTACTGCTTCTTGCAGGGAAACGATGAATGCTTCTTTATTTGTACTGTAATATTTCATTTTATAGAGAGTAAAGATTTTTAGAGCCAGGAGTCAAGACTATAGAAATTCAAAATTCAAGATTTGGTTTCGCCGAACGTTGTCTTAATTCACGATTCAATACTCTGATATTGATCCATTTGTAATTAGTAATTGGTAATTCCAATTACCTTTCCACCTTTCCATTATCCAAAGACAGCTTTCATAAACTGGTCGCCATAGAGTAATCCGTAACTTCCCTCTTTTGCGGCAAACTCATCATATATCTGTACGCTGTCGGGTTCGATATCCCGATGATAGATCAGGAAAGGAATAGGCTCACGTGTATGTGTGCGTATGGCACAGGGGGTGGGATGGTCGGGGAGGATGGCGATGGTAACCGGTTCGTCCCATTGCAGGATCTCTTCATAGATGGTCTTTACAATACGGGCATCCAGATATTCAATAGTTTTCACTTTCAACGGAACATCTCCTTCATGTCCCGCTTCGTCGCTGGCTTCGATATGGAGATATACGAAATCTTTTTCTTTTAATGCCCTGAGTGCCGCTTCTGCTTTTCCTTCATAATTGGTGTCGTAGAGGCCTGTAGCCCCTTCTACCATGATCACTTCCAATCCCGCATACACGCCAATCCCCCTTATCAGATCCACGGCAGAGATCACTGCGCCGCTTTTGATCGGAAACATTTCATTGAATGGTTTCATCTTAGGGCGGAATCCTGGAGACCATGGCCAGATACTGTTGGCGGGAGACTTTCCTTCTACTATCCTTTTTTTGTTGATGGGATGATCTGCCAGTATCTCCTGGGATGCAAAGATCAACCTGTTCAAAGCCTCGGCTGTCGGTCTTGCCTCCTCGTCGTCGGGTTGTATCAGATGTGCCCGGAATGGTTTTTCCGGAATATCATGGGGAGGAGTGCAACGGAGTCGCTTGTCACCACCTTTCATTTTCAACAGGTGGCGATAGGAGACCCCGGGGTAGAAACTAAATATGTCGTTTCCCAATTTGCTGTCAAGGGATCGGATCAGTTCCGCTGCTTCAGGGGTTGAGATATGTCCTGCCGAGTGATTTTTCAACAGTTCTCCTTCGAGACAAACCAGGTTACAGCGCATTCCCATCTCCCCGGGCAGGATATCCACACCCATGCTGGCAGCTTCCAGTACGCCACGGCCCTCGTATACCGAAGCCACATCGTATCCCATGACAGAGAGGTTGGCGATCTCACTCCCCGGTGCAAATCCTTCAGGAACGGTATGTAGCAGTCCGTTTCTGCCTTTTCGTGCCAATAGGTCTATGTAGGGTGTGGCGGCGGCCTGTATGGTTGTCTTGTTTCCCAATGAAGCAATGGGTTCGTCGGCCATGCCGTCACCAAGAATTATTATATATTTCATTTTACCTTACCTGATATTTGCAATTGAGATGATATCTGAAAATACGCCTGCGGCCGTTACACCGGCACCGGCACCATATCCTTTGATCACCATGGGATATTCATTATACCGCTCGGTAGTGATCATGATGATGTTATTACTTCCTTCCAGGTCATAGAAAGGATGCCCCTGTTCTACCTCCCGCAGTCCTACTTCACAATTGCCGTTGTCATACGATGCCACGAATCGGAGTCGTTTTCCCTCTTTGGCCAGTTCTTGCCGGCGTGCCTCGAACGATGTATCCATCTCAGGAATAGTCTTCCAGAACTCTTCCAGTGAGCCGTCAAAATATTTCTGGGGTATAAAGAGGTTTTTCTTTACATCTGATTGATTTACGTTGGCTCCTGCTTCGCGGGAGAGGATTACTAATTTCCGTGTTACATCCAATCCACTCAAGTCTATGCGGGGGTCAGGCTCGGCGAATTGTGCCTCCACTGCCATTCGTATTGCTTTGCTGAATGGGATATCTTCACTCAATGTGTTGAAGATAAAGTTCAATGTGCCGGAAAGGACTGCTTCCAGTTTTACGATTTTGTCGCCTGAATTGGTCAGGGAATTCATTGTGTTGATAATGGGAAGTCCTGCTCCTACATTCGTTTCGAATAGAAATTTCACACCTGTTTTACGGGCAGTTTCTTTCAGATAACGGTAACTCTCATAATCGGATGAGGCGGCGATCTTGTTGGCGGTGACCACCGAAATATTTTTCGCCATCAGTTCGCCATATAATTTCGCGATGTCCGGACTTGCCGTACAATCGACAAATACGGAGTTGAAGATATTCATTTTGATGATCTCTTCGCGGATACGTTCGGGTGAACTCTGTACGCCGTTTGCCATCAGGTTATCGAAGTATCCGTCCAGAGGAATCCCTTCACGGGTGAACAACGCTTTCCGTCCGTTAGCTATGCCTACGATGTTGATCCTTAACTTATTTTGTTCCTTTAGGGTGCTTTGCTGCTGCTTGATCTGTTCCAGCAGGTTACCACCCACAGTACCGGTGCCGACGATAAATAGATTCAACTCCTGGTAGGGTGACAGGAAGAAGGAGTCATGGATCACGTTGAGCGACTTCTTCAGGTCGGATTTGGCTATCACGCAGGAGATATTGGTTTCCCCCCCTCCCTGTGCCAGCGCCACAATACTGATACCGTTCCGTCCCAAAGCACCGAAAAATTTTCCCGCAATGCCCGGTACATGCTTCATGTTCTGTCCGACAATGGCAATGGTCGCCAGATCATATTCCACGATGATATCGTTAATACTACCCATCCCTATTTCATGGGCAAATTCCTTTCGGAGCACCTGTTGTGACAGGAGCGCATCCTGTGAACGTACTCCGATAGAGGAACTGTTCTCCGATGATGCTTGTGAAACAATAAAAACGCTGATACCGTTATCGGCTAAAGCAGAGAAAATACGTTTGTTTACACCGATCACCCCTACCATACCTAATCCCTGGATAGTGATCAGTGCCGTATCATTGATCGATGAAATACCTTTAATGATCTTTCCGTTTCGTGAGGGTTCGATATTCTTGATCAACGTACCTTCCGTTTCGGGATGGAACGTGTTCTTGACACGTATAGGGATATTCTTATGATAAACAGGGAAAATGGTAGGAGGATAGATGACCTTTGCTCCGAAGTTGGACAGCTCTATCGCTTCGGTAAATGACAACTCCTCGATGACATAGGCAGAATTGATGATCTTGGGATCGGCTGTCATAAACCCGTCTACATCTGTCCATATCTCCAGCACCGAAGCGTTCATTGCTGCTGCGATGATAGCAGCAGTATAGTCCGAACCTCCCCGTCCCAGGTTCGTGATATCATTGGTGTCGTTGCTGGATGAGATAAATCCGGGTACCACTGCCACACGAGGTGGTGGCATTTCGGAGAATGTTTTACGGATCAGTTCATTCGATCGTGCCAGATCGGGAATATGATTGTGAAATTGTTTGTCTGTCTTGATGAATTTGGTGGCATCATATAGTTGCGCCATGTCAATTATCTTGCTGATGATCAGGGAGGAAAATCGTTCTCCATAGCTGACAATTTTGTCGGAGGTCTTCTGTGAGAGATCGCCGATAAGAAATACTCCTTGTAAAATATTGCGTAGCTCTTCGAATAAATGTCCTGTCTTTTGCTTTAGCTCTTCCTTGTCATCCGGAGAGGAGATCATTTTTTCAATCAATTCCTCATGACGCAGAATTATTTCCTCGATCAACGTTTTATAGCCCGGATTACCGTTCAATGCGAAATTGGCAGCCAGCAACAAGCGGTCTGTTACACCACCCAGCGCTGAAACTATCACAATGACGGGCTTCCTCTCTTTTTCTATGATCTTCTTGACTCGTTGTAAACTATCGGGCTCACCTACGGATGTTCCCCCGAATTTCATCACCTTCATATTGATTATATTTTTAACCCTGAGGTTATATGAAACATTTTTTTAGAATTGAAATTAATAAACTAATTTGTTGATCCCGACAACTTGTCTCGATTTTTTGGGAAGACGGGACGAGTCGTGATAATTTAATCAGCAAATCAACACATTAATGAATTAACTCATCAGGCAGCTCTTTATTCTTTAATGGATGTATGGAATTTGAAATTTGACTCCCATTCGGTCGTCGAATAACAGTTTGACCCCTGTCCAGTTGTCTAACGTTGTTTCTCGTCAAAAAACGGACGAGTCCGGGTGCGAAGAATTTACATAACCCCCTAAGGGGTCATGGTCATAGTAGTGGTAGTGTGGAGGTATGTTGAATACAATCTCTGCATTGCTCACATTTGATTTTATTGCAAAGATAGCGGAATAATTGATAAAATGCAATAAAAATAGAGAATATAGCTGTCGTTTTTCATCTTTTACCACAGGAATAATGCTTATTTTCTCATAATATAGGATGCGCCTCGGAAAAGTTCAATAAATTAGATTATTCCTGCGTTCGGCAAAACAAGTAAACTCGTTCTGCTCTCTCTTAACGGAATAATTCAAACAAGTTTGGCTTTTCTCTCGGCTTTCACTATTTTTGTCTGTTGTAATTCATGAGTCGGCAGAATGATATTATCCATTAACCCTATTGTTCAGTTACCGGCAGAAAAATAGTCATAATGAAACTGACAAATCTTTTGGTAATTTTCTTTCTCGTAGCGTCCCTCTCAATTTCCCAGGAGAGTTCTTTTTTTAATAATCCTGTTATTTGCGGCGATATGGCTGACCCTTCCGTTATTAGGGTGGGAGATACCTATTACGCGACAGCAACATCTTCTGAATGGGCTCCTTTTTACCCGGTATTTATATCGAAAGATATGGTCAATTGGGAGCAGACCGGACATATTTTCGACGAGCAGCCGGAATGGGCTTCGAATTCGTTCTGGGCACCGGAGTTGTATTATCACAATGATACCATGTATTGTTATTATACTGCCCGGCGAAAAACGGACAATATCTCCTACATAGGTGTGGCGTCATCGGAAGGAACTTCCCTGCTTTTTAAGGATCATGGGGCCATTGTGGAGCTGGGTACCGAAGCTATTGATGCCTTCGTGTTCGATGATGATGGCCAACTCTATCTCACCTGGAAAGCATATGGCCTTGACCAACGTCCCATAGAGTTACTGGGAAGCAAACTGTCGGATGATGGGTTACGATTAGAAGGGGAGCCGTTTTCATTATTAAAAGATGATGAAGGGATTGGCATGGAAGGACAGTATCATTTCAGACGGGGTGATTACTATTATATCATCTATTCGGCTAAGAGTTGTTGTGGTCCGTCGAGTGATTATGATGTGCGGGTTGCCCGTTCCAGATATTTTCGGGGTCCTTATGAGAAGTATGAGGGAAATCCCATCCTTTCAGGAGGAGAGGGAGATTATATGTCTGTTGGCCATGGAACGGTGGTAGAGACACCCGACAGTCGGATGTTCTATCTGAGTCATGGATATCAGGCGGGTGACGCATTTTACCTGGGGAGACAACCTGTTTTGCATGAGTTGGAAATGACAGACAATGATTGGGTTCGCTTTAAAACCGGGAAGCAGGCCGTGAGTAGACAGCCTGTTCCGTTTGAAGGTTCCGTGCAGAAAAAGGTATCCGATTTTAAGGATGATTTTGACGGTGAAGCGCTGAAAACAGACTGGACATGGAACTATCCCTTTGCAGAAATAGATGTAACATTGAAAGACAGTGAACTGATATTGGCAGGAAGACCGATAGCCGGGAATGAACACGGGACAGCCCTTTGTCTGCGTCCGCAAGCAACACACTATAGCTATCAGGCAAAAGTCAGTAATATCAATGATAGTTTCAAAGGGTTAACGATGTACGGTGATAATAGGAATTTGATGTCGATCGGTATTACAGGTGATCGGGTGGAATTGAGATCGGTGAGAGAAGGTCTGGAAACCGTTCTTTTCCAGACTGTCCCTGAAGAAAAAATTTCCTATTTCAGGATTGACGTGGAGAGGGGATGCTTCCTCACGTTTTCCTACAGTGGCGATGGGGAATCCTGGACTTCGGTGAATGATACTCCTCTCGATGCTGCATTCCTGGTGCGGTGGGACAGGGTAGCCCGTCCCGGATTGATCCATATAGGAGAGGCTGAGGTCCCGGCAGTGATCGATTATTTTGTATTAGAGAACGAAAAAATGTGAAATAACCTAACCTGATTTATTATCCGGATTAAGTAAATGATAAATTAAAAGTATGCAATAACATAAATATATCATATATCTATTATCTTATTTTCTATGAGTATTTCATCAACTATTTTACGATTATCCGTATGCATGTTGATAGGGTTACAGGTTTTAGCCCTTATCTCATGCGAAAGCAAGCGTCCGGAAAAAGAGTGTAACACTTTTGAAGAGATGCAGGATCCGACAGACGATACATTATCCGACTGGTCAAACGTGCCCGCAGGGTTACAGGCATCGTTTATTTCGATTGACGACAAACTGCCGAAATCGGTAGCACCCCGGGTATCTCCCAATAAGAGCGTAACAGTTACAGGCTGGAAGGGGGAAAAAGTATCAACCCAACTACTTTTATGGTCGGCTTCGAATGCCGATCAGGTAGAATTGGAATTCACCGACTTTCAGGCACAGGGAAGTAAACTCCCTGCATCTGTTGTACAGGCAAGGTTTGTCCGTTACGTGATGACCGATGAATTCGGTCCCGGCTGCGGACACCGTAAGCCGGAAGATTTTGCGGCATCGCTGGCAGCAGATATGCTGGATAACCTGGATTGCTTCAATATGGAAGCCAAAACAGTAAGACCGGTCTGGTTGACTTTCGATATCCCTTCTGATGCTGTGGCCGGGAATTATCAAGGTAAACTGAAACTGTATGCAGGAGGAAGTAAGGTGGAGGATTTTGAAATAGCGTTGAATGTGGTGGATCAGGTCCTGCCCGAACCGTCGGAGTGGCTCTATCATCTTGACCTGTGGCAACATCCTTCGGCCGTGGCAAGGGTGCATAACCTGGAAGTATGGAGCGATGCCCATTTCGAGAAAATGAAACCATTGATGAAGATGCTGGCCGATGCGGGACAGAAAGTGATCACCGCTACCCTGAATATGGATCCGTGGAATAATCAGTGCTATGATGCCTATGCCGATATGATCATCTGGACAAAACATGAAGACCAAAGCTGGACTTTCGACTATACTATTTTCGATAAATGGGTAGAGTATATGATGGATCTGGGTATCGACAAGATGATCAATTGCTACTCTTTGCTCACCTGGAATAACAAGCTGCACTATAATGATATGGAAAAAAGAGAGTTGGTCACCGTAGAGCTGAAAGCCCAGTCGAAAGAATACGTGGAGATGTGGAGTGTCTTCCTGAAAGATTTTACCAGCCACTTACGCGAAAAAGGATGGTTGGAGATAACCAATATAGCCATGGATGAGCGTGCACCGGCAGATATGCAGGTGGCGTTGAAGGTATTGGAGAGCGTGGCTCCCGAGCTGGGTGTTTCTTTGGCCGACAACCATAAGAGTTACAGGGACTACCCGTGGATAAAGGATATTTGTGTGGGGGCCGGTAACGAGGTAACCAAAGAAGAGATCGCTGTACGAAGAGCCAAAGGGCTGATTACCACTTATTATGTGTGTTGCTCCGATCCGTTCCCCAATATGTTTACCTTCTCCGCACCGGCAGAATCGGTCTATGCTGCATGGCATGCCGTAGCTGCCGATTTTGATGGCTTCCTGCGTTGGGCTTATAACTCGTGGGTTGAAAATCCGCTCACCGATTCGCGTTTCAGGACATGGCCGGCCGGTGATACCTATATGGTTTATCCCGATGCCCGTAGCTCTATCCGCTTCGAACGCCTGGTGGAAGGGATCCAGGATGCGGAAAAGATCCGGGTATTGCGCAAAAAATATACCGAGGAAAATAGCCCTGAGTCGTTGGCTAAACTGAATCAACTGGAAGAGGCTATCGAATATTTCGAGACATTGGAACCGTCTTCCGATTGGCAGGATAGATTAAACGGTGCCAAGAAATTGCTGAATTAAACAATCATGATGAAGAAAGTATTCTTTTTTATCTCTTTGATCTTCGCTCTCTTTCTTCTTTATTCCTGTAATGGGGAGAAGAAAGAGTGGCGGTTGGTATGGGAAGAGAACTTCGACTACGGAGATCTTTCCGAGGCCGAGTTGTGGTGGTCTAAAATTCCGAGAGGAGGCTCCGACTGGAATAAGTTTATGTCGGATTCCGATTCCTGTTTTGGGTTTCAAAACGGAAATCTTGTTTTGAGGGGAATTCCGAATACCTTGTTGTCCGACGATACGGCAAAAGTGCTTACCGGAGGTGTCTGGACAAAAGGAAAGAAAGCTTTCCGGGACGGGAGAATGGAGTTCCGCGCGAAATTCGGCGAAGCACAAGGTGCATGGCCGGCCATCTGGATGATGCCGGAGGATAGGGCATGGCCGGAAGGTGGTGAAATAGATGTTGTGGAGCATCTGAATTTCGATTCTATTGCTTATCAGACAATCCACACAACTTTTACCCTGGCAGGGAATGAGGGGCCTCAGCGCACTGTTACGCACCCTATTCACCGGAATGACTACAATGTCTATGCGGTGGAACTCTATCCCGACAGCCTGCGATTCTTCATTAACGATGAGCTGACTTTGTGTTATCCCAGGGTAGAAGAACTGGGTGAGGAGCAATTTCCTTTTAAGGATGATTTCTACATCCTGATCAGTAACCAGGTAGGCGGAAACTGGGTTGGAGCCTACGATATCGAACAGCTCCCCGTTGATATATACATAGACTGGATCCGTTTTTATCAGAAGTGATATCCTTTCATTTTGACTTTGTAGACCGGTCGAGGTAGGCTGTGAGTGTAGGGTTGCCGGAGAATTGTTCATCATTTTGAACGGCTCCCCGGGGAAATTTTTGTGGCAGACCTATTATTATTTCAGATCTCCTGCTTCCCAGACTCTGTACTGTACGGAGAAATTATCTTTCTTCGGAATGAATACCACTACCGGCAGACGGCTGTTATAATCCATCAGGTGGGTAGCGCCGGTAACCAGCTCAGTGTGGCGGGTATCATCGGGACAGGCCATCAGCGTGGAAATTACACCTCCGTCCGATTCAAAGACCAGGTAGCGATATCCCCATCCATTGACATTTTTCTCAACGAATGCTCCGGTCAATCCGTACTTGTTGCAATCCACCTCTGTAGTTACACCGGGAATAATTTCCACTTTGCGCTCTTTCTGTGAATTTTTTATTTCAGGCAGGAACAGCACATAACGGTCATACCCTTCCAACGATTCGGGATATGCTTTCAATGCTTCAGTAGCTTCTGTTTTAGCAGTGTGATTCAACTCCTTTTCTATTGTATAGGGAGATGAGGGGTTCCAACTGCGCTGTTTTATCTCTATTCCTTCCGAAGCAAATACCACAGGTGGAATAGCATTGCTGTTGTCAATAAAGATACTCTGGCCCTGCACGAATTCCATATGTTTGGTATTGTCCGGGCAAGCCATCAATGTGGAGATTGCCTGTCCGTTCGACTCGAAAACGTAGTAGCTGTTGCCGTCGCTCAATACTTTCTCTGTAAATTCACCCATCAGAGAGTGGCGGTTACAATCTATCTCCATTGTCTTTCCGGGAACAATTTCAATTTTTACCGGATGGCCAGGGGGATCCTGTTTCGGGGTAACAACGGACAATGCATGTGCCTGGTATCCGTCTAATATCGGTGTTGATGCTACATTGCTCATAGATCCTGTTTTTTTACTTCCGCAGGCAGCGGAAAAGAGCACAATGAATAATAAAACAGGAAACTGTTTTGTTAAAAAGGTAACTTTCATACTTGTATTTTGGTTTAATTGAATATTATAAGTCGATTAACCCATTGAGCAAAAAACCTTATTATGGGAAGATGCTGAAATTGTTGTATCGGCTTTGGTTTGCCATTAGAACAAACAAAGGTATAAAAGGTTTAAAAGGAACTAAATATAGTAGAAAAGATGATGCAAAATAATAGCGGTATTTATCTTGTTAAGGTTATTTTACTGATGAGGACAGGCTACTTTGGTATGAATAGATATCCCGGAATGGGAGTAAACTCCCACTCCGGGTTAACAGGCATTTTCAGTTGACAGAAATGACTTTTTGATAGTCTGCTGTTAAACGCCGTTTATTTCTTTTTAAACACTACGGGAATTCCTTCGGTTGGAAGCATCCCCGGCAGATCGGGAGTTTTCATCTGGCATTCCATTACCAATTCCGTCATCTGTTTGATCTCGAAGATAAGTTTTGCAGAGAGCCCCGGCATAATATCTCCTTCAATGATAAAGGTTTCACCCTCCACTTTCCAGGTTCCTTCAATTTTTTCGATTGTTCCAAGATCTCCAAGATCAAGATTAAGTGTGGCAACCGCTTTTTTATTGGTCTCAAACTTAATAGTGGTACCCACTAAATCGTTATAATTAGGATCGTCGCTACCCTGGCTTGTCATTTCCCATGTGGAACCTGAAAGCAGTTCTTCTTTTGAGGCGGCATCCTGGGTAACTGTGATCTTTTTTTCAAGGTTTTCACCTTTCACGGTAATTTCGGTTTCACGTGCGCTGAGCGTAGTATTAGGTTTTACCGTTACTTTAAAACTTCCATTATTCGACCCCGATGCCGGACTCACGGTGCACCAGTCACTCGCTCCGGATGAAACCGTCCAGTTGATATTGGCCGTAACGTTTATATCTTTATCTCCACCGGCAGATTCCATCTCTATCTGAGCGGGAGATACCTGAAGCGCCGGCGTGGGCGGCTCTTCTTTGGCACAAGCTGCTAAAATAACAAGCAGCGACATTGAAAACAGTAATTTCTTCATAGATCTTAAAATTTAAATAATATATTCGCTTGGGGCAAAATTAAGGATAGCTATGAATAAAAACTGTTTTCAGGGGTATAAAGACTTATACGGGGATAAATGAGGCGAGTGGGTAAACGGTCATGAGTTTAGAAGGTCACTGATAATCTTTACATAGCCTCTTGAGATAGGAATAGGGGCGTCGATACCTTCCAGCTCAATTATGTAGGAGCGTCCCTTTTTCTTGATCGCTGTCACATTGGTGATATTGACAATAAAAGATCGATGACACCTTACGCAATTGTATGCGCTCAGGTCGGTTTCAATATTCTTTAACGAATTCCTTACCACTTCACGGCTGATACGCTGGTTTTTCCGGAAAAAGACAATCACATAATTGTCAGCAGATTCAAAATAGATCAAATCTTCAGGTCGCAGCGATAACCGCAGCTGTCCGTTTCCGTCTTTTATATTGATACGATCTGCCTGTATGGTTTGTTTCGGGCCTTCCTGCCGGAAGAGGGAGGTTTCCTTGTTGTAGTAATTGTCCCACAAGGCCATCAGGCTGATGCCCAGTATATACCATAAGACAGCCAGTGGTACGGCGATGGCCAGCGTTTGCCGGAACTCAAGCCAGAAACTGTTTGCCGGAATAGAATATAACAGGCTCAACGGAATACTTATCAGGATTACATCAACACAAAACCCAATGAGCAGATGATAAACTTTCAGTGAGCTATTATGGAACAGGAAATATTGCAGGAGTTGCGAGATATAGATAAGGATACCGATAATGAGTCCCAATCCCGGTAGTTGCAATATTTTAAAGGGGGAGGTGTAGACAATCCATTCGGTTATGTTAAATGGAATAAATAGCAGCAGGAAGAGGATGCTGAATATAAACATGCCGCTTGCAAACACCATCCGTTGTTTGAGTGTTGCAAGCAGCCTGAAAGGCTGACATGTCAGTTTCGCTATACTCCGAAGTGCTTTCACCTGATTATTTCCGTTTTTCTTTTCTCACAAAAATAAGTATTTTTTTTGAAAAACGAAACTGAAAGAGAGCGAAGTATGGAAAGGTGCAGGTATATAATGATTATGCGGATATTCACACACGTAAAGAGTTCCTGGTAGCAAGTGAATTCAGTAACCAATTACCAGCTTTCTTCTTCCACCTGTTGCGTCAATGTCCAGATAGCCGGCCGGGCTTCCTGCCAATGGGTGGAAAGTCATGTCTGAAACGGGATGGAGTTCTATTTGCCCTTTCACTTTTTCCAGATCGGGAATAAAAATACGTGTTACCGCTTTCAGATCATCCTCTTCTTCCCACTCACATTCGAAACGATTATCGTTAAAGTGGTTCCTGTAGCGGAGTAATTGCCCGTTAACCCGCATGGGGTAGTGGCGGGAAAGGGTCGGGAAATAATCCTGTGTGTCGATATTGTCCCAGTAAGCCCAGTAGGTTTGTCCGGCTTGTGCCTGTTCAAAAATATCGACCAGGTGTTCGGCCGGCTGGCGGTAATCCCTTCCCATATAGAAGGCGCCCCATTCGCCGACAATTACCGGTACCTGTTTCTCTTTTCCTGCTTCGAAAATTTGTTCAAAGATGTGCTCTACTCTCTGGTATCCGGGTGAGTCGGCGGCATCGGTATCAGTGACAAGATCATAACCATGCGGGGCATAAGCGATAAGCGGATCGGGATTCCCCTGTTTGTCGGTCGGCACCAGGAAACTGCTTTTCACTCCCAGATTGGAGAAGTAAGAATGTTCAAAAAAAATAATATGGTGTTTGTTTACCTCGCGGATAGCATCGCGCACCCGCTGATAGAATTGACTTAAAGCACCTTGTTCAAAAGGTTTCAGGTCTTCATAAGCGCTTTCCGTGATCCTGCGGTAATGTGCTTTATTGTCGAATGTTTTGAGTGCTTCAGTCCTCAATTGTTCATCTCCCCACATATCCAGCATATGGTTTAACTCGACTGGTTTGCCGGTTTGCTCAGCCACGATCTCACCGTAGGTACCCAGTAACTTTTCAAGAATGTCACTGCTTTCCGACCCGGTAAAGGGCTCGTTCATAATATCGAATCCTGCTACAGCCGGTGAATTGGCATAACGCTTGGCAAGGGTTTTCCAGACAAAGATATAATGATCCTGAATGCCTATGCCATCCGGTGCAGGCGCGTTTTTCCAGAAATTATCGAATACCCGGTGAATGGCAGGGCTTACCAGGTAAGCATCGCTCCACACGTCGCCGCTGTCGTGGGGCAGCCCGTCATCTATAGTCGCCCAATCGGGAGCGCCGTTGCCATATTTACCACCATAGAGATCCTGGTGCATATCAAGGATCAGCCATATCCCGTTTTCTTCGGCTAGTTTGATCCTTTTGTCGATCTCTTTCAGATAGGCTTCGTTTATTTTTCCCGGTTCCGGTTCGATACCACGCCATGACATTCCGAAACGAACGCAGTTGAATCCCCAGTTACGAAATTGACGAAAGATCTCATCATCATTGTCATTTTTGAAATATTGCTCCGGATGTTTGGTGACGTAATTGATGCCGTTTAATATGACGGTACGTCCCTTGCTGTCGACAAAACGTTCGTTGTCAATAGAGAGATAACCGTCAACGGGACTGTTTTGCCTGCAGCCGATAAAACTTATCACTATGGTAAATATAACGATGAATTTGAATGATGATGAATACATATCTGTTTGTCTGAAATTTCGTATTTTTTAATTTTTTCCGGCTTCTGTTCCGGTGTGGGTGTGTCCTCTTTCCGGAAATTCAGCGGTAGTTATTCCTTATCCCACCAAATACGTGTGGAAAGGGCATCTGTTCCCTGCCGCTCGACAGCCTTCTTCACATTTTCAGGATTCACGCTATACTCTTCGGTAGGATAGGTGAAACGACGGGGGATACGACCCTGATTGGGACTTCCGCTGAAAGAAACCGGGAACAGTACCGGGTAGCCGGTGCGCCGCCAGTTGGCATAACTTTCATAACCGTTCAGGAAAGTAGTTACCCAGAATTCACTGCCCAATACATTGAGTCTGGACTCAAGGGTAGGTGCTTTTCCATAGAAATCCTGTTTGAGGTACTCCTCTATCTCCGCTTCTTCGATAACTCCCTGTGCACCGTAATAGGCCTGTTGCTCCATTGATGAACGGACGGCCTTTTGGTAACTCTCCCCGGCATTCCCGTTTATCCATCCTTTCAGGATTGCTTCTGCTTTCAGCAGTTCTACTTCGGCGTAGGTCATGTGGATAGTCGGTGCATCGAGTTGCAGGAGGGTTGCCGGATTCAGTGTGGAATAGTCAGCGAGCGAGGTATAACCCGGTTCGCCTTCGTATATGCTCAAAATGTCGTAACCATTGGGGAGCCCTTTCTGGTCGGCAGGATTGTTGTTCCCATCGGGGAGAGCGCAATATACTTTGATACGGGGGTCGTTGGTGTTTTGTAAATGGTTCATGAATGTCCTGCTGATCTTTACTGCTCCGCTGTTGACCAACCCATGGCCCTTGAATACGGAACCTACCGGATTTTCTGTTGCCGGTTTTGCTGTCGAGTGTTGTACCATACATATATCACCGGTTTCCTGCATCACACCATTTTGAATCGCTTTAGCAACTACCGAACGGGCAAAATCGGGATCAGCCTTTTCCATGCGCATACCCAGTCGCAACAACAATGAGTTGCCGAATCGTTTCCATTTGTCGATGTCGCCATGATAAATAATATCGCCCTGTATACCGGGGTTCTGATGGTTCAGTAGAGAAATTCCTTTCTCAATTTCGGAAACCAGGCCGGCATAGATATCTTTTTGCGCATCGTAGCGGGGATAAAAGTTTTGCGTGACATATCCGTTTCCTGCTTCGGAATAGGGAATATCCCCGTACAGATCGGTGATGCGGTGAAAGAGATATGATTTCCAGATCAAACCGACAGCATACGTATTTACCAGCGATTCATCGTCTTGTGTCCTGTTAATCAATTCCTGGACGTTTTTAATGCTTGATGCGAAAACCTCAGTAAAGAATACGCCCAGCATCTCCGTTTCAAGGTATTTGTCTCCCGCCATTTCATCCCGCTCCAGTGAAGCGGTCTGTTGTACCATCATCATACAGTAGCCGATCCGGGTTCTTTTGGCAAGCCCTTCGTTACTGGTGTAAAATTGACTGTAAGTAAGCAGTGGTCCCGGTTCAATCGTGCTGCTGTTGTTGGGATTGATGTTCTTCTCTTCAAAATCGCAGGAGAGAAAAAACAGGGACGATAATGCAATGAAAAGAGTTCTGTATAGTTTCATAATTTGTTTCCCTTAATTAAAATTTCACATTCAGATTAAATCCCCAACTGCGGGTAGCGGGTAATCCCCACTGTTCCAATCCCTGTGCATTACCGCTTGAGTACCCCGATTCGGGATCAACCATCGGGACTTTGTCGTAAAGCGTGGCAAGGTTTCGTCCGACAATCGATAAGGTGAGTTGCGAAAGTCCGAGTTTCCCGGTGATCGTTTCGGGAAACGAATATCCCAGCGACAATTCCCTGAGTTTGACAAATGAAGCATCATATACAAATGCTTCCGAAATATTGTTAGCCAGATACATATAGTATTCCATCGCCGGCACACTCTTATCGTTAGGCGAGCCGTCCGATTTGACACCCTTGCCGACAACACCTTCCTCCCTTCCGGGAAGAGTACCTTTGTGAGTTCCCAGGAAATAGGCCATATCGTTAGTACCCGAGAACATGCTCCCTCCGAATTTACCGTCGATCAATATGTTAAGGTGAAAATTCCGGTAGGAAAAACTATTGCTGAATCCGGCAGTGTAAGGATGAACACCGACGCCTAATTTTTTGATCTCTCCCTTGCGGGGATAACCGTTCCGGTCGAAAATGATCTCGCCGTTTTCATCACGTTGGAATGAATATCCTTTGATAATACCGTAGGGTTCGCCTACCTCCTGATAGATAAAGGCGGGACTTCCTTCGTCACCGGCTGCACCTGTGCGGCTGGTAGCTACGATAAAACTGTTCACATGATCGGTAATATGTACGATCTTACTTTTGTTGTAGGAGAAATTAAGCGATGCATCCCAACTGAATGTTTTGGTTCTGACCGGTGTGCCCGTCAGTAACAATTCAATCCCCTTGTTCTCTATCTTTCCGGCATTAATAAGCACATTATTATATCCCGAACCGGAGGAGATCTGCGCCGACACGATATCGTCACGCGTATTCCTGATATAATAGGTGGCATCAAGTCCGAGGCGATTATCAAAGAAACGGATATCGGTTCCCGCTTCATAGGATATTGAGGTTAGCGGTTTCAGGTTGAGATTGGGAATAGTTGAACTGTTTATATGTCCGGTCGGATAACCGTTGATCGATTCGCCATAGCCATAGGTGAGGGCAAGATTATAAGGACCTACTGCGCCACCCGATTGCGACCAGGCACCCCTGAGTTTCCAGAACGAGATGAAAGAGGGTAAATTGAAAGCCTCACTGACAATAAATCCCAAACCGGTCGACGGATAGAAGATATTGTTGGGCGTGGTTTTCCCTTTCAATGAGAGGGCAGAGAACCAATCGTTCCTTCCGGAGAGTGTAAGGTACAACATACTCCGGTACGACAATTCGGCTTGTCCGAACAATGAGTTGATATAGTTTTCAGAACGCCATTGTCCTCCGCTGGTTGTCTGAGTGTTGCCTAATACGTAGAAATCGGGCTGGATAAAACGGCTTCCACTGGCGCTTACCGATTCACTCCAGGTGATCATACTGTTCCATCCTGCAAAAGCGTGTAACGACCACTCTTCATTAAAATTATTATTGAATCCCAGTAATCCTTCGATATTCATCTCGCCTCCGAATGAAGAACCTGCACCCATATATCCGTCCTTATCGTAGCCGGTTCCTTGGGGTGTTACCGATTCATGGCGACGATAGATCATATCGCCTCCGGCCCGTCCGCGCAGGTACCATTGGTCGTTGATGTCATATTGTAACGAAAAGGTACCGAAGAGACGGTCTTTCGCATCTTGCTGGCGACGGTGGTAAGCTACGAAATAGGGATTGGCGAAATAAACATAGATATCCGATAGCAGCAACTCGTTACCATTGGCATCCACTGCCGGTGAAAGTGTACGTACGTCGATACTTGGAGGTAATGTCCAGAGTAGCACGTTACCGTTACTTGAGTAGTCGTTCACATTTTGGCGGTTCAGCACCCGTTCGCGCATATACATCATATGCGCCTGCATCGTAATCCTGGGGCTTAATTGTGCCGATAAGTTGATGGAACCGTTGTTCCGTTTCAGTTTTGAATTTGGATAAAGGTCGTTATACCGCTGATCGCCGAAAGCAACGCGGTATTGGATATTTTCACTGCCGCCCGATATGGAGAGAGTATTATTCAGTGCCCAGGCATTGTTATAGAAATTGCGGATATTGTTTTTCCCTACATTGGTATAGGGACGTTCCACTCCGTCGAACTGAATCACGCTGGAGCCGTCCAGGAGACCGCCCCAGCTACTGGGTCCGCTAAGTTTAGCCATTTCGACGCTTGTGGGAACAGTGCCCGACAGCCCATGGCCATATTCCTGCTGAAAGTCGGAATAGCTGACGATGGGAGTATCTAAAGTATAGGAACTGGTTAACTCAACGGAGGTTTTTCCTTTTTTTCCCTTTTTAGTCGTGATGACAATGGCCCCATTGGCAGCGCGGGAACCGTAAAGAGCCGCGGCCGTACCGCCTTTCAGCACCGTCATGCTTTCGATATCGTCACTGTTGAGGGACGAGATGCCGTCGCCTCCGTCCACACCACCCCATAGTCCGGGTTGTCCGTAGTTGCTGTTGTCGATCGGCATGCCATCTACAATGTATAAAGGTTGGTTGTTACCGAATGAGCCGTTACCCCGGATGACGATGCGGGTCGAGCCCATAGCGCCGGTAGTGGGTTTCACCACGTTGATACCGGCTACTTTCCCCGCCAGTCCGTCTGCCAGACCAGGACTTTTTACCAGAAAAGCATCTTCTTTCAATTCTGTGACGGAATAGGCCAGCGCTTTCTTTTCTTTCCTCATGCCCAGCGCGGTGACCACCACCTCATCCATCATGATAAGATTTTCTTTCAGCATCACCTGCATGAACTCTCTGCTCACCGGCTTTTCTACTGAAGTAAATCCTATATAGGAGAATTGTATTATCCCGTCGGCAGGAGCTGCCAGTGAAAAATCCCCATCAGCACCGGTCACCGTACCGGATGTACTGCCCATTATTTGTACGGTTACGCCCACAAGCGGTTCTCCGTGCTCATCGGTGACTGACCCCGTGACCATGATCTGTTGTGCCTTTACAAAAAGCGAAGAGAACAACAGAAATAAAAAAATGAATGTAGGATGCAGATAAATCATAATGCAGGTGTTTTTAGTATAATGATTATCTGCAAATATAAATCGTACCCGACCAGTATGCAACGCCTCAGGGACGAACACAACTAATCGGGTACGAATGGTACGGGTTAGCCTGATTTTGGGTGAACCGGCAGGTAAAACAGTTTAGAGCGGGTTGGGAGCTACTCCTTCGAAAGTCATCTCTACCGGTTTGATATATCCGTTTTCATCAAACTCCATCTTGTCAATACAGGTCACCCGATGGTCGCGATGAATATTCGGCTCTGGTCGGCGGTGGTATACGATGTACCAATCGTCATTTTTAAGGTTATGGATTATTGAGTGGTGCCCTGCGCCTGTAGCTATTTCAGGATCCTGCTCCAGGATAGTGCCGATCCGTTCAAAGGGTCCTAACGGATTATCGGCTATAGCATAGGCTACCTTGTAATCGGGGCCACCCCAACCACCTTCCGACCACATAAAATAATATTTGCCGTCCTTTTTGAACATAAATGGACCCTCTACATAATTCTGAGGAGTTACCTCTTTATAGAGCTCTCCGTCGGGGAACGGCCTGATTCCTGTAAAATCATTGTTGAGCAGAACCACGTTGCAATGCCTCCAGCCACCGTAAAACATATAATAGGTACTGTCGTTTTCTTTGAAAACGAACTGATCGATCGGTTGTGCGCCATTCACGATCTTATTGATAAGGGGTTTACCGAGAAGATCCTTGTAGGGACCTTCCGGTCTGTCACCCACCGCTACTCCGATACCTCCTATTTCGTCCTCATTCTGGATATCGTTGGCTGCAAAGAAGAAATAATATTTTCCGTCTTTCTCAATCACTCCCGGTGCCCACATGGCTATCTTAGCCCATTTTACCTCTGCCGTGTCGAGTATACTCTCATGTTTTGTCCAGTTTACCAGGTCGGGAGAAGAGAAGCAGTCGAAAAAGACCTGTTTCTCATACAAGTCGGAATAGGTGGGAAATATCCAGTACAGGTCGTCATATACAATTGCCTCAGGGTCGGCATACCACCCTTCAAAGATCGGGTTTCCGGAATATTGAACTGCATCGTTCTTCTCTTTGTTATTCACGCATGCGGATAATAACATGGCTCCCGCCAACATAAAAAGGATTTTCTTCATTTCGTTTTTTGATAATTAATTTTTATTTATTCAACTTTCGGAAGTCGTATGATTGCAGTAAAGCCTTCGTCTGACAATATTTTGTGGTTCATTTCATTTATAACTCTCTTCCCAGCAACTTTTCTCCTGCTGCATTGATCACTTCGACGGTCAGTTTGTCTCCTTTCTTCTCGAGTACTATTACCGTACCGTCGGGTTCTCTGTTACCTCCACCGATAATGACAGGGAAGTTATTTCCCGTTTCTCCCTTTTCTATTACCCGGTAGCGGTGTGTGTGACCGTTGAGAGAAATATTAAATGGTGCGTTCTCCAGTACCGGTATCCATAGATCGGAACAGGGAGAAAAACTATCAGACTTGACTCCGAAAATGGGGATATGGTGGATCAATACCCGTTTCCTGGCATCCTTGAATGCTGCGGATTGCAATTCTTCTTTCAGGAACTCGGCCTGGTCGATCCTGTGTTGGGTATAATCGTTCATATCGTAATACACCCAGTGGTCGTCCGGCTTATCTTCTCCGCAATCGAGAAGGACAAAACGGGTATCTCCCAATGAAAAGGCGCTGTAGGAGCGACCACCCATTCTCCCGAGATAGTCCCACAGGTGGAGGGAGTATTCTCCTCGTGTTTCATGATTTCCCCTGATAAATATGGAGGGTATTTCGTCGCTTTTTATCCGGGGCGTATAGGTGAGTAGCCTGTCCACAATATCACTTTCCACCTCTACATCATCAAAACAGTCGCCGTTAAAGATAACCAGGTCATAGGGCTTATCCTCTACCAGAGAATGCAGTTTATTGAACATCTCCATATTACTGTGGATGTCGTTGTATACGATCACACGGAAATCTTTCATATCATCACTCCAGGTGGTGAATGTTTTGATATCGGATCTTACGGTGTCTCCAAACTCCTTGTAATAGCTGGAATATCGGGTGACTTCCTGGGATACGACCCGGTAATAGTATCGTGTACCCGGTTGCAGGTCGGTAAGATGCACCTGGTTGATCTTGTTATTCGCAACCATAACTCCTTCGATGAAAGTGCGTGTCCGTTTCAGGTTATTAGGATCGGTGCCGTATTCAACCCAGCTACGTGCCGGCACATTGGTCAGCCACATCACGGTCATCTCGTCGGTGCCGGGGTTCTGCAGGTAAGGGATGGTACGCATTACTTCAGATGCGGGTGTTTTCAGGCGGATATCCACAAACAGAGGCCTGTGATCTGACGCTACCTGTTCATCAATTACATGAGCTCTGTACTTTGCATAGGTTTGCCCTTTGGCAGTGTATCCAAGTATGTAATCGATTGTTGACCGGGGATTGACCGATGGGGAGGTGGGCTGTTTAGGATTGGAGAGGATCTGCCATTTATCCTGCAGGAATGTGATAGGTTCCGAATCAGGAGTGGCATTGAGATCTCCCATCAGAAATACCGGTTTGTCGTATATTTCTACGGCATCGGTAATGATCTTAACCGATTCGAGCCGCTCTTCTTTGGTAAGCGACAGATGTGTATTGACTACCACGTATTTATCGAGTTCAACTATCAATGCGGTGCGGGCTTCTTTGGCTCCCGGAAGAGCAATCTTTTTTACTGCGATCGGCTTTTCCCGTGTCAGGACGCCGTTGCCGTACTTCCCTCCGTCGTGCAGGATGGAATAACCGAAGGTAGCATACATGCCGGTTTGTTCCGAAAGTAATTGCAGGATATCGATATTGCCGCTTCTGACTACTACACTGTCCACCTCCTGTAATCCCACTACTTCGGGGTTGATGTCAATGATCAGTTTGCCAATCCGCTCAATATCTATTTTGCCATCCATCCCTTCACCGTGATGGATATTGTAACTCATAAGACGGCGTGTATTTTCCCGCTGTGAGAATGTTTGTGCCCCTACATGGAATAGCGATAGGCAGAAGACTATAAAAAGAGTTATTTGTTTCATTGTATTATATGTTGTTTAAATTAAAAGTGAAAAATTAATTCTCATACTTCTTGCACTTCTAACTTCTCAATCAACAATCTCATTAACACATCAATTCTGGTGTTCGAGATATTCTTTCAGAAATTGTTCATTGAGTTCGTCACTGTCGCCATAGTACACCCGTAACTCCTCCAATCTCTTATGGAGCGTATCGCGTACCTCAGCATAAGAGGGGTCATCATAGATGTTCTTCATCTCCATAGGATCTGTTTTCAGGTCGTACATCTCCCATTCATCGATATCGTAATAAAAATGCATCAGTTTGTACCGGTCGGTTGCCACGCCGTAATGTCTTTTCACCATATGTACCGAAGGATATTCGTAATAAGTGTAATAGACGGCGTCGCGCCACTTGTCGGTTTTTCCTGCTACCACTTGTCGGAAGGATTCGCCCTGCATCTCTTGCGGTGCTTCAATGCCGGCGTAATCCAGGAAAGTAGGTGCGAAATCGAGATTCTGCACCAATGCATCTATGACAGTCCCGGGTTTTATCTCTTTGGGATAGCGCATCAATAGGGGTGTCCTGAACGATTCTTCATACATGAACCGCTTGTCGAACCAGCCGTGCTCCCCAAGGTAAAACCCCTGGTCGGAAGTATAGACCACAATGGTGTTTTCTGCGAGGCCTGCTTCCTCAAGATAATCAAGTAATTCTCCTACGCCGTCGTCGATTGACTTGATAGTACGCAGATAATCTTTGATATAGCGGTTGTATTTCCACAAGGCGATTTCTTTATCCGTAAGGCTGTGGTATTTCGCTTTGAATTCTTCATTTTCAGGTGTATATGCGGCCAGCCAGTCTTCACGCTGCTTATCATTGAAGCGATTCAGTTCATGATGAAATCCGGTGCTGTCGCCATAAGGGTCGACGATCATTTTAAAGTCGTGTCCCCACATGGCATGGCCGTGAACCTGCATCTCCTGTTCCTTAGCCGCTCTTCCGCGATCTTCGTAATTGTCGAAGAAGTTGGCGGGCGGTTCAAAAGTCACATCATCATAAAGGGTAAGATATTTCGGAGCCGGTTGCCAGTTGCGGTGAGGCGCTTTCTGGTGGTAGAGCACACAGAACGGCTTGTTGGGATCACGTTTATTTTTCAGCCAGTCGAGTGTAGTTTCTGTGATAATCTCGGTGCAATACCCCTCTTTACGCACTTTTTCTCCATTAATCAGGAAATCGGGGTTGTAATATTGTCCCTGTCCCGGGAGTACCATGGAGAAGTCAAATCCCTGTGGTATGCCGTCGAGGTGTATCTTACCGATCATGGCGGTTTGATAACCGTTAGCCTGCATCAGTTTCGGGAAATTGGGCTGATCCCAGTCAAAGGGTCGGTTGTTATCGACCTTACCATTCACAAAACTATGCTTTCCGGTAAGTAAGACAGCCCGACTGGGTGCGCTGATGGAGTTGGTAACCGTTGACCGGGAAAACAGGGCTCCTTCTTCTGCAAGCCTATCTATATTGGGTGTTTCGTTCAGCCCGTAGCCATAAGCGCTGATGGCCTGATAGGCATGGTCGTCGCTCATAATGAAAATGATGTTCGGCTGTTGGGGCTCTTTCTCCTGGTTCTGGCAGGCACCCAGCAGTGCCAGCGAACTGATACCCGCCCATTTTGCCGGAATAATCAAATTATATCGTTTCATTGCGTTTATATTAAAAGTTCAATTACATTAGACATTTTCTCGCTATGGCAAAGTTTAAACAAGTTTATCCTTTGCTCATTTAGCTTAATGAAAATGTTCGATTTCATCAGACTATTCTTCGCTATGACATAACTCAAGCAAGCTTGGCTCTGTGCATTTGGCTTAACAGAATAGTTCAATTACATTAGACGTTTTCTCGCTATGGCAAAGCTCAAACAAGTTTGACTTTGCTCATTTAGCTTAACGAAAACGTTCATTAAAATTAGTCGTTTTGAGTCGCCTGTACTCCTTGATTTTCAATTCTGCACTCGGCAAAACAAATAAGTTTGTTATTGTCCGGAAATTCTTCCCGGTTGTCTGCGGTTGCTTCCCTCATTTCCAGTGAGATCATCACCCAGATCCTGTCGTGCTACGTTGGCAATTTGTTCAAGCTTTCCTACAATATCGGGATAAGTCCCGCTCACATCATAGCGTTCACCGGGATCTCGTCGCAGATCGTAGAGTGCACCGGGGAAGGGGTACCCCTCTTTTACTTTTCCCGGCTTTCCTTCATTGCCCGGTTGTGATCCTTCGTAGCTTCTTCCCTGATGCGGGTAAACCAATTTCCAATCTCCGTGTCTGACTGCTTCCAGGCTGTTCTGCCGGTAGTAATAGTAGAAAGTTTCTCTCGGCTTAGCTTCTACATCACCTTTGAGTATAGGCAGGAGGCTGACACCGTCGATAATATGTTCAGGCAGAGGAGCACTTGTTATCTCCGCCAGAGTGGGAAGGATATCAATACCTGAAGCGAGACTGTTGGAAATGCCTCCTTCGGGGATAACGCCCCGCCACATCATAATACAGGGCACACGCTGTCCTCCTTCGAATGTAGTCCCTTTCCCTTCGCGATAACCGGCAGTACTTCCTGCGTGGTTGCCATAGTTGAGCCAGGGTCCATTATCGGAGGTGAAAATTACGAGTGTCTGTTTATCCAGGCCGGTCTCTTCCAATGTTTTTATGATTTCTCCCACGCTCCAGTCGATCTCCATCATCACGTCACCGTATAGCCCCTGCTCTGATTTTCCTTTGAATTTATCGGAAACATAGAGAGGTACATGTGGCATCGGATGGGCCAGATAGATAAAGAAAGGATTGTCATGGTTTTTTTTGATAAAATCGACGGTGCGATAGGTGAAGTCGGTGGTAAATTGGGACTGATCGTCAGGTGAAACCGCCGGATTCACGATCTCCTTATTTTCGAACAGAGGCAGGTCGGGATATGTGCCTGTCGGGTGCAGTGGCCACATATCGTTAGAGTAGGGGATACCATAAAATTCATCGAATCCGTGATTGGAGGGCAGGAATTGAGGCTGAACTCCCAAATGCCATTTACCATAAGCTGCGGTGGCATATCCTTTCTCTTTAAGTAATTCGGCAATGGTCACTTCATCGTCAGAGATCCCGATCCCTGAAGTGGGACCTAATGCACCGGCAAACCCGACACGGTTTGGGTAGCATCCCGTGAGCAGACCGGCGCGGGAAGCACTCGATACCGCCTGTGGCGAATAATAATGAGTGAAGAAGAGCCCTTCATTGGCTATCCTGTCGATATGAGGTGTCTTATATCCTGTAGCTCCGGTGAGAGACAAGTCTCCATATCCCATATCGTCGAGATGGATCAGTATCACATTGGGTAACTCTTTACCTGCTTTCTCTGATTGTTGAGAGGGGGTGCAAGCGACAGCGGCTGAAAGAGCTGCCCCCCATACACCTACCCTTATCTTTGATTTTCTTTCCATTTTATATATCATCAGTAGAATACCTGTTTCATAGAACGCCCAACCCATACTTGTGGTGGACCTAAATGAAATATGTCGGCGATGGTGGGTGCGACGTCAAACTGCATCATGCTTTCCTGAAATTCACCTCCCTGCTGAATACCCTTACCTGCAATGATAAAGGGTGTTTCCATTTCCATCATTGTTATGCCTCCATGTCCTTTATCTATACCACCATGGTCTGAAGTGACAATGATGACGCTATTGTCATACATGCCTATTTCTTTCATGGCGTTAATTATCTCACCTATCTGGTCATCCAACTCTTTCAATTTGGCATAATAGCCGGGTGTATCATGTCCATCTGCATGACCCACATCATCCGGACTGTCATAGATAAACGCTGCCAGGGTCGGCTTTTTTTCTTTGACATATTTTACGGCAAATCTGGTGAGTTCTGTGTTCAGCTTGTTGTCGTTGGGAACATTGTGATAGTAATTCAGTGAAAGTGTATCTACCAGGTATTTAATTCCATCCCATTCATATATTGCTCCTATTTCAGCTTCGGGAGCGGCTTCCTTCAGTAGATTAAAGATGTTGGGAAACATCCCGTTCCGGTTTAACTCTCGCGCAGGAAGGTCAGGTGTTTGGGATCCCCATCGGGTGTATCCGTGTAACTCAGGTCCCGCTCCCATAAACATAGATGCCCAGTTTACCGCACTTGATGAAGGAAGTACTGTCCGTTTTTGCAGGGTGTAACTACCTTCTTTCATCAGTTGCTTCACATTAGGCATATCTGCTTTTTCTACACTATAGCTGCCCCATCCATCTAGTCCGATAAAAACTACATGTTGGGCTTTCCATGCAGGGTTACTATCTTTGCCGGCATCTGGCCCACATCCTGCCAACGAAAAAATAAAAAGTAACAGAAGAACACCAATAATAGGATTCATTTTTTGCATAGGATTGATTTTTATAGAGAAATAATCTTTTTGTTCGAGGCGGGAATGGCCTGTGGATATATTATTTTTCTTTCAGAAGTTTTTTGAATAGCCAGTTATTTTTAAGTTCCTGCTGTTCCGGGAAAGTCCAGTGCTGGGTTTCCTGGAAAAGATGTAACTCTTTGGATCCGGGAATGACATTATAGGCCGCATACATCGATGTGGGCGGGCATACGTTGTCGTTATATCCCCAGCTATACCAACCGGGTACTTTGACGAAGCGGGCGAAATTCACCACATCATAATATTTTGATGTTTCTATTTTTTGGGGTTTATTGGTGAAATTATCTTTGAACATGTGGGGCCAACCTCCGGCACGGCCGTGTAGATAGCCGGTTAAGTCGGAAAGAGCCGGGTAGAAAGCAGCCAGATAATCGATACGGCTATCGAGTGCTGCTGTAATAATGGAGAGTGCGCCACCCTGACTTCCGCCTGTTACTGCTATATCCTGACCGTTAAAACAATCGAGGGACTCGATAAAGTCCACAGCTCTCACACAACCGAGATAAACACGTTTATAGTAATAATTATCTTTGTCATCCATATTGGAGACCTGGTAACCGTTGAGCGCACCACTACCCAGATTGTCGTAAACTTTTTGTTCAAGGTTTACCGGGATGCCGTGAATACCAATCTGGAAGGTGATAATACCTTTTTCAGCACTCCACACATCACCGTAGTAAGGTCGGATTCCTGCACCGGGAACATGCAGCATTGCGGGATATTTCCCTTTGATTTTGGGTTTACATAAGATACCATAAATTTTTCCTTTGATGTTATCAATACTCACATGGTACACATCCACTTTGTCGGTGCATCGTTCAGGCATCAGGGTTAATACAGGGTTTATGGGTATTTTGGCCAAATCCGCCTTAGCTCCATCCCAAAACTGTTCGAAGTCGGATGGTAGTGTAGTGGTCGGTTTAATCTGTTCGGGAGAAAATCCGGCAGTCGAGTAAGAGGAATAGGTTTTCCCGTCAACCTCTACCGATGCTTGGCAACGTAAAAAACCGGCATCATTGAACTGTTTGGCTTTGACAATGGCCACTCCTTTTTTGAGTGTGACGGTTTTTTCTTCCCATGCATCCATCAATTCGGGACTGATACGGTATTTTACATCGATCCCGTCTAATGGAACATTATTTTTAAGTACCATAATCTGAAATTGGGCCTGTTCACCCTTTTCATAGGTCCAATCGGATTTATCCGGTGTCACGATCACCTGCACCAACTGTCTGGCAGGTTGAGAAATACCTTGCAGGCAAAGAGACAATATAAAAAACAAGAGTAGAAATAATCGATTTTTCATTACAGATATATTTTTAAAATTTGTTTTGTATCCATAAAAGAATGCTGCTCCAAGGTATGATTATGCCTTGGAGCCCATATACGATTCCCTGTTCTGTTATTTTCCGCAAGGTAAACAAAAAAACTGATTCTGTTGTTTTCCTTGGAAAAAAATTATACTGGCTAACCGATACTTTTTCCCGCCACGAGATAATGGAAGGAATGGAGGGTTGTCCGGCTCGCAAGAGTGTAGATAAAAATAATCCTTCAGGAGAGTATACCCGATAATTGTAAAAATCTTTTACCTTTGTAGAAGGTAAGTAGACTTATTCTTAATTCTATTATATTGATTTACATAGTGTAATATCTGTATGCAGGCTAATTTGCCAAATGCAATTATATAGAAATCCTGGTCTGTAAACATAGGAGTCAATGCAATGACCATGGTCTGGATAAAAAATAAGAGTATTTTGAAAAATAAACCAATCCATATGAACTCCCGGATTCTGCGCCTTCTACGGGAAGGGGACGAAAAGGCCTTTGAATATATTTTTCATCACTATTACAATCAGATTTATACATTTGTCCTGAATACGCTTTTTGATAAAACCTTTGCCGAAGATATCACACAATCGGTCTTTATTTCTATTTGGGAAAAAAGGGAAACAATCGATACTGAAACCAATATAGCTCCTTTTCTCTATACCATTGCCCGAAATCAGGTGTACCGACAAACCGAACAGTTGTTACTGAAATATAAATATGAACAGTATCAACAACAAAAAGTGCAGGAAAATACCGATATTGAAGCAGATATAAACAGCCGTTTTCTGGAAAATATTCTTTCTGAACTTATCGAGAAACTGCCTTCAGATCGCCGTAGAATTTTTCTATTGAGCCGGAAAGAAAATTTATCGAACAAAGAAATCGCATCTCGTTTGCAGATCTCCGAAAAAACGGTGGAAACCCAGATAAGGCGTTCCCTTATCTTTTTGAGGGAAAAGATGAAATATTACCTCAATTCACTCTTATTTGATTTATTTATATTCTTAAATCTGTTATAGCTTTAGCCCTTTATACAGCTAATAAAAGTTAATATATTGTTAAAAACAATATTCTTGTAAGGATTTTCTCCCATTCACGTATAAAACAATAAATATGTCAGAAGAAATTATAAAGCTCATTGAAAAGTTTCTCTCCGGCACTATCTCGGAAGAGGAAATGCAGCAGTTGCAACACGCTTATCAACAAAAACAAATAAGCGAAAAGCAATTCGATGCATATTATGCTGTCAAATGGAGCAATGCCGGACGGTATTTATCACCTTTTGCAGATGAAAGCAAAGAGAGGATATGGAAACAGTTTCAGGTGCATATACGCAAAAAATCCCCCCTACTTTCGAAACAGAGAAGGAGATGGGTTTCGTTTGCAAGCGTGGCTGCTGTTGCTATCTTGTTCTTTATATTAGGCATATCGCTCCCACTGCTTCGTGACCATTCACAGCAAGAACTTGTTGTGATGGTAGAAAACGGACAGAAAGCAAGCGTTCAACTTCCCGACGGTTCGTACGTGCGGCTCAATTCGGCAAGTGAACTGCGTTATTCTCCGGATTTTGGAAAGAAAAGCCGGACTGTAAAGCTGGTGGGGGAGGCCTATTTTGATGTACAGAGTGATCCGGACAACCCGTTCATCGTGCTTACCCGCTCCGATTTACAGGTAAAGGCATTGGGGACGAAATTCAACATCAAGTCTTATCCCAATGATGAACAAATAATCGGAACACTTATAGAAGGCAAAATTGAGGTAAGCAGTCCGCTGTTATCTGAAGTGTTGAATCCCTACGACCGGGTTATGTACCATACCAAAGAGATGAGGTTCAGCAGATTTCATATCGACAATGCTGAGGAAGCTATTTTTTGGATGACGGATCAATTTGTATTCGATAAAGAAACACTGGAAAATATAGCTAGAATACTGGAACGTACCTATAATGTAACTATTTCTTTTGCATCACCCGATATAAGAGAGATACAGTATAGCGGGAAAATAAAGAACAACAGTATGGAGAATGTGCTAAGCCTTATCACCGTTGTTTCTCCCCTACAATATACAATGACCGATTCACACATTATATTCAGTAAAAAATAGAATTAATAACTCATAAAAACTAATGCGTATGAAATAAAACGGAAGAGAACAAATCCAATTACATGGTAAAAAAAGCCGGAGCAATGTGAGGGCATTACTCCGGCAGAAAAGCGAAAGCTTTAGAGAATGCAATATTTGCTAAATTAGGATAAAGCACAACAGCGCCTTAATAAAAAGAAAACGCTGTAGACCGCATTCACATTTGGTACAAAAATACTCAATCAAAGAGAATTTCGTGCTTTTATATCCTTAATTCTATCTTAAAACAAACTAAAATCTAAAAAATCATTCAATGAACAAACAAATCAAACGGATTGGTGTAAGCTGTTTGCTTTTGCTCCTGTTAAGCATGGGGCAAACCATAGCACAACTGAGTATTTCCGTGACAAATACGGAAATAAGAAACGTACTTCGGCAAATTGAAAAGACAAGTGACTATACTTTCTTTTATAGTGATAATTTTCTGGATTTGAGCCAAAAAGTAACTATTCAGGCACAGGATGAAACAATTGAGAACATATTGAATACCTTGTTCCGGAATACGAATATTGCCTGGCGGATTAATAATACCCAGATAGCATTATCAGTAAAACAGGTTCAACAGGATAAATTATCCGCAAACACAATTCAACAGCAAGTAACAAGAACCATATCAGGGAAAATTTTCGATGAGAACCAAGAGCCGGTTTTGGGAGCTACAGTTGTAATAAAGGGCAATCCATCACATGGTACAGTTTCAGATATGAATGGGGAGTTTGTGCTTACGAATGTTCCTGAAAATGCGGTACTCCAAATTACTTACGTAGGACTGGAAACACACGAAGTGGCAGTAAATGGCAGGACTACCATCTCCGTAATTATGAAATCCGATACCGAACTATTGGAAGATTTAGTAGTGACCGCATTGGGAATAAAAAGAACAGAAAAAGCATTGGGATATGCTGTCCAGAAAGTGGACGGAGATAAACTGGCAACGGTCAAAACTGTAGATATGGCCACTACTTTGACAGGACAGGTGGCCGGTTTAAATATTAAGAACAGAACTGATTTTAACCAGGCACCTGAAATTACACTTCGTGGAGAAAGTAATCCTTTGCTGGTTGTGGATGGGGTTCCTTATTACAATATTACGCTTCGTGATATTGCTTCCGATGACATTGAATCTATTGACGTTTTAAAGGGAGCAACAGCATCTGCATTGTATGGAGCGCGTGGCGACAAAGGTGCAATAATGATTACCACTAAACGAGCTAAAGAGGAAGGGCTACAGGTGACAGTCAATAGCAATACCATGTTTGATGCCGGTTACATCAAATTTCCGGAAGTGCAAACCGCATACAGTTCCGGTGGCGGGGGACATTACGGTACTGGCGATTATGTCTGGGGTGATAAATTAGATATAGGACGTACGGCTACAATGTATAACCCCGTGACGTATGAATGGGAAGAGATGCCATTGGTATCAAAAGGGAAAAATAATCTGAGGAACTTCCAGCAGTTAAGTTTTATTACCAACAATAATGTGAGTGTGTCTCAAAAGGGACAATACGGGAGTATACGTACTTCATTGACCCATGTGTATAATAAAGGGCAGTTCCCCAACCAGAAATTGAACAAGTTTACATATACAGTGGCTGGTGATATGAAATACAAAAAATTCTCATTTGATGGAGCATTGACTTATAACAAACGTTTTTTCCCTAATGATTTTGGAGCAGGCTATGGAGGAGGAGGTTATCTTTACAACTTAGTTGTTTGGACAGGAACGGAAATAGATATCCGCGATTACAAAAACTACTGGGCAAAAGAAAATGAAGTCCAGAACTGGATGGATAAAAACTGGTATGATAATCCTTACTATATTGCGAATGAAATTATCCGCAATCAGCATTATGATCTGACAAACGGACATTTGAACACATCCTATGATATTACACCATGGTTAAAAGCATCACTTAGATCGGGGCTCGACGTCTATTCCCAAAAGGAAGAATGGAAAAATCCCATAGGATCATCGGGTGGATGGAGTAAAAAAGGATATTATGCCTTCCGCCGCACTTCAGGATATAGTTTGAATAATGATGTAATGTTGATGGCAGACAAAACGATTGAAGATTTTTCCATAAACGGACTTTTCGGGGGATCAGTTTATTACTATGAATATGATCTAATTACCGCCGAAACCCAAAATGGTATTACTATTCCCGGCTTTTATTCCCTGAATGCATCTGTTGACCCTGTAAAGACATCAAAAAATTATTACAGGAAACAGATGAACAGTCTCTATGGTAAGCTATCATTAGGGTGGAGAAGTACGCTGTTTCTGGATGTAACTGCCCGTAATGATTGGGCATCCACATTGGAAAAAAATGCACGTTCCTATTTTTACCCATCCATTTCGGGAAGTGTAATTATGTCCGAATTTATCCCTATGCCTGAGTTTATTGGTTTCTGGAAATTGAGAGGGTCATGGACACAAACAAAACAGGATCTAAGTATATATGAGACGAATGCCACTTATAACATCGAGACGAATGTGTGGGAAGGATTGAATTCTTCTGCTTATCCAACGATTATCCGTGGAGCCTTGGTATTACCTTCGGCGTCCCGTTCCTGGGAAATTGGTACGGCTTTCAGTTTTCTTGACAATCGTCTTCGCTTGGATGCAACTTATTACAACAAACTGTATTACAATCTCACCAGACAGGCATCGGTAAGCCCGACCTCCGGTTTCCTTGGCACATTGATTAATATTGATGAAGAGCAAATCCGTAAAGGTATGGAAATAACACTCTCAGCTGATGCAGTGAAAACAAAGGATTTCAATTGGAATACTATCTTTAACTGGTCGTTGGACAGGTATTATTATCATAAGATAGACGATACTTATTCTACTCAAAAACCCTGGGTAAATGTGGGAAAACGGTGGGATTGGATGGCTGCTAACGATTATGTGCGCGATCCTCAGGGAAATATTGTACATATAAATGGATATCCGGAAGTTAGCAGGTATGATGCATTACAGGGTTACACCGAACCCGATTGGATGTTTGGATGGGCCAATTCCTTCCGTTATAAAAACTTTTCATTGGATTTCTCAATTGACGGTCGTGTGGGTGGTGTGTTATTCTCGACCATGGATCAGGCCCTTTGGAATTCGGGAGCGCATATCGACTCAGATACGCAATGGAGGTATGATGAAGTGGTCGACGGAAAGATCACATTTGTCGGAAAAGGAGTAAAAGTAGTTTCCGGAAGTGTAGACTACGATGCATACGGGAATATTACCAGGGATGACCGGGTATTTGCACCGAATGATGATGTGGTATCTTACGAAGCGTATATGAAATTTATGAATCCGTATATCGGTACACGCCGGACACAAAATATCTTCGATCAGACCTATTTCAAACTTCGTAATCTGGCGATCAATTATAATTGCCCGAAACACATGGCAGAGAAAATCGGGATGAAAGGAATGTCAGTCGGGTTAATAGGTCAAAATCTTCTGGTATGGACAAAAGAACTCCGTTTTGTGGATCCCGACAGAAGCAGTGATAACTTGAACGCACCTTCTGTCCGTTATATGGGTATTAATCTGAAGTTAGACTTTTAAAAACAGTATTATGGAATATATCTATAAATTAATAGTAGGATTTGTTGTTTTATCCACTTTTGCCTCCTGTAGCAAATTTGATGATATCAATACTAATCCGGATGCGGCTACATCCTCCTCTGCTGCCATGCAGGCGACACGGTTGATTCTGAATATTACCCGATTGGGCGGCAATAAATATTTTGTTTACGATAATATGGTCAGTAAACAAATGGCCTGGGGAGAAGATGCACAGAACGAACAATATAACTTGTTCTCGAGAACCGAAAATTTTGACGGGGCAGGAGGCTTTGCCATTCTGACCAATACCATTAAAATGGTTGAACTTGCCTCTGATTTAGATAAGGAGGCCTACAGCGGACTGGCAAAATTCATAAAAGCATACAAACTGTTTTATCTCTCGCTGGAAGTAGGAGACATTCCATATAAAGAGGCTTTACAGGGAGAAGAAGGCAATTTGATGCCGGTGTATGATACCCAAAAAGAAGTGATGCTTCAGGTATTGGAAGACTTGGAAGCTGCTTATATTCATTTTAATGCAGCAAATAGCTTTGCCGGTGATCCGATTTTTAACGGTAATCCCGAAAAATGGAAAAAAACAGTAACCGCATTTCAGTTGAAGGTTCTGTTAAATCTTTCAAAAAAAGAATCGGATGGCGATCTCAGGGTGAAAGAACGCTTTGCCCAGATTGTCAACAGGGGACCACTACTGGCTTCAAATGCCGATAATTTTCAGTTGGTTTATGCTGATAAGGCAAACCAGGTCTATCCGTTTAATAATACGCAGACAAAACATTATGTGTATGCGATGTTATCTACAACTATTATCGATGTCTTAAAGGCCAATGAGGATTATCGTTTGTTTTACTACGCTGCTCCGGCTGAATCAAAACTGGATGAAGGGATATCGGCAGATAGTTACGATGCCTATATCGGTACTGATCCTTCGAAATCAATCGAGGTTATTAAGGCTTTGTATAATACCGGACAATTTTCAGGGTTTAATGAACGTTATATCAATTACCCAGCCGGAGAACCGTTGATACGACTTGGGTATGGTGAACAGAACTTTATTCTTGCCGAAGCAGCACTTCGTGGCTGGGTATCGGGTGACGTTTCTTCCTATTATAAGAAAGGAATCGAGAGCAGTTTTCAGTTTATTCAAACCTATACACCGGATGATGTGGTTTTCCATCAGGGTCGGAAGATTACTAATGAAACTATAGAGGATGCATTGAATCATCCGAATGTACAGTTGACAGGGAATTTTGTCGGTGATTTGGAGAAAATCATGACACAAAAATACCTGGCTTCTTTTATGCAATATCCCTGGGACGCCTATTTCGATTATCGCCGGACGGGTTACCCTGTTTTACCGATTAATCCGGAAACAAACCGTAATGAAGTAAAGGATAAAATTCCGGCACGATGGATGTACCCCCAAGTGGAATATGACTATAATTCTGAAAATGTACAGGCAGCTATTGCCCGCCAGTATGGTGGTGTTGATGATGTCAATAAGCTGATGTGGGTATTACAGGATTAAAGAACTATTTATCAGATTCATCATATCATTTACAGAGCTAATGAAGTTTGTAAATGATATGATGATGTTTTTAGTGGTGATGAAGTCATTCCTGATGTGGAATATAAAAAGAAGATTTATTTTGATGAAACTAAAAAAAACGAAGATCGTTATTGGAGTGATTTTAATGACTCTGACAACCTGTATGGTATCCTGTGTTGAAGAAGCTAGTGATAAGGTATCAGATAACAGATTAAAGGTATTGGCATGGAATATCTGGCATGGGGGGCATTCTGCTGCCTATCCCGGGATTGGATGTGAGAACGTGATCGGTATTTTGAAGCATAGTGATGCCGATGTCCATATTATTATCGAGACTTATGGAGCTTCATCCATGATTGCCGATACCCTCGGATTCTATCACCGTTTGCTGTCGAGTAACCTGAGTATCTACAGCCGCTATCCTATTGTAAAAACGTATCTTTTTCCTGATTCAATATCCACCTTTAACTTTGGGGGCGTTGAGATTGACTATAAGGGAACTCGGGTACGCGTTTTTGATACCTGGTTGCATACCCTGCCGGATTGTCGTTTAGTTCCGGTGGAAAAGACAGAAACTGAAATTATCAGTTGGGAGGAATCAGGGACACGGGATGATGAAATTCGAGCTATTCTATCTGTCCTAAAAGAGATGATCAATGAGGCTGACTCAATACCATTCATCGTTGCAGGCGATTTTAATACCCACTCTCACCTTGATTGGACTGCTGATACCAGAGATTTATATAAGCATGGAGGGGCAATGGTGAATTGGCCCGTTTCGAGGTTGATGGAAGAGGTTGGTTTTATAGATAGCTACAGAGAGATTAACCCCAATCCGATCACAGATATTGGTACGACCTGGATGTATGAAGCTACAGAAGATGGAGGTGATTTAGGCGTTCCCGATCGTTCAGATAGAATTGATTTTATCTATTATATGGGGAAGAAACTGAAGGCAGTTCATTCTGAGATATTCTATGCTCCATTGGGGGAAGAGTTGATTTTTAAGGATAGGAAATTCATTTATACGTCCGACCATGGATTTGTCTTCACTGAATTTGAAGTGGAGGGTCGGTTCTGATATATCTCAACAAATTGTTACATACTAAAACGAAAGCTAAGATGATTAAAAATAAGATCTTTTTATTTTTCTCTCTTTTATTGGGCTTATTTGTTTATATCTCATGTACAGAAAATAAACAGGTTGATCAACAAGAATTAAAAGTGCTGCAACTGAATATTTGGCAGGAAGGAACAATGGTGCCGAATGGAATGCAGGGTATAGTCGGGATTATTGAACAGACTTCTCCCGATGTTGCCTTTTTATGTGAGATCAGAAATTATAATGACGAGGAATTCATGCCCCGGCTTCTGGCTGCGCTTAGCGAAAAAGGACTGAATTATTATGGTGAAAGCCTGGATATGGATGTGGGTATCCTGTCTAAATATAAGATCGAAAATCCTCAGTCTGCTTTTACCTTGGATAATAATTCTCGGCCGATGATCAAAGGGACGATCTCTATGAATGGGCAAAATATGACGTTATATTCCGCCCATCTAGATTATACACATTATGAATGTTATCTTCCACGAGGATATAGCGGTGCAACCTGGGAAAAACTGGATGCTCCGGTGACCGATGTACAATACATTTTAGAGGCAAATCGGTTGGCTTATCGCGAGGAGGCTATTACTGCATTTTTGGAGGATGCCCATACAGAAATAGAACGAGGGAATATGGTAATTCTGGGCGGGGATTTTAATGAACCCTCTCATCTCGACTGGCAGGAAGATACTAAAAACTTATGGGACCATAACGGAGTGATAATTGATTGGGATTGTTCTGTGATGCTGGCAGAAGCCGGTTATATTGACAGTTATCGTGAAATGTATCCTGATCCGGTTCAATATCCGGGGTTTACTTTCCCGTCATCCAATAGAGAGGTAACTATCGATAAGCTTGCATGGGCGCCCGAAGCTGATGAACGTGACAGAATCGATTTTATTTATTATTATCCGGTGGATGAAATAGAACTGGTGGATACAAAAATTGTGGGACCTGCCGAATCGGTCTATTGCGGTGTGATAGGTCCCCATGATGCTAAAGATGAGTTTATCGAACCTGTGACAGTTTGGCCAACAGATCATAAAGGCAATCTGACAACTTTTAAGGTTAAATTTTGAATTTGCGTACGATATCAATATCCTTTCAAAAGATTATAAACTTCTTGCTATAAATATTACTTTTGTAATGTAAGGGGAAGATTAGTGATATAAACCTGTTCTTCCCTTTACCATTACCTTGTATATTACAACTTAATGAATATCATGCTCAAAAAATCAATATCTCTATTCTTTCTTTTTTTATTGTCGACAGTCGGTGTGCTTGCCCAAATCCACCAACGACCTACTCCCAGTACATCTCAACTGCGTTGGGCACGTGCTGAGTTGGGCGTAATTTTTCATTACGACTTACACGTTTTCGACGGAAAAAAGTACAACCAAACAATCAATCGTATTCATCCCGTGGAAGATTATAACATTTTTAATCCCACGGAACTGGATACCGATCAATGGATAAAAGCAGCGAAAGATGCAGGTGCAACCTTTGCTGTCATTACTGCCACTCATGAAACCGGATTTGCCATTTACCAGAGCGATGTAAATCCATACAGTTTGAAAGCATTGCGATGGCGCGACGGTAAGGGTGATATTGTGGCCGATTTCATAAAATCGTGTCATAAATATGGGTTAATGCCTGGCATTTATATTGGCATCCGCTGGAATTCACTCTATGGTATCTATAATTTCAAGGCTGACGGCGATGGTGAGTTTGCCCGCAATCGCCAGGAGTGGTATCGCCGTTATTGCGAACGAATGACCGAGGAACTTTGCTCAAGATATGGTGATTTATTTATGGTATGGTTCGATGGTGGCGCTGATGACCCTAAAGGGCTGGGGCCTGATGTAGAACCGATAATCCGTCGACTACAACCTGAATGCCTGTTTTATCACAATACAGAACGAGCCGATTTTCGCTGGGGTGGCTCCGAAAGCGGAACGGTAGGTTATCCCAACTGGAGCACGTTTCCCACACCCTTTTCGCACAACAAGAATCTGGATCAACAGCGCGCACATTTGGAATTATTGAAACACGGCGATCCCAACGGAAAATATTGGGTTCCGGCAATGGCCGACGCACCGCTAAGAGGATATAACGGCCGTCATGAATGGTTCTGGGAACCAGGTGATGAGAATGCCGTTTATCCGCTTGAAAACTTGGTAAACATGTATTATAATTCGGTGGGGCGCAATGCAACGCTTATTCTAGGCCTCACACCCGACCCGCGCGGATTGATACCCGAAGGTGATGTACAACGATTGAAGGAATTCGGAGATAAGATTTCTGAACTTGTGGCACACCCCATACAATCCATTAGCGGTACAGGTAATAGCATCGAGTTAAAACTGGATAAAGCGCAGCCCGTTAATCAAATTATTCTCCAGGAAGATATCACCAAAGGCGAGCGTATTCGTGATTACCATGTGGAAGGGTTGACTCCCCATGGCTGGAAAACTCTTTGCCATGGCGAATCGGTAGGCCACAAACGTATCCAGACATTCTCGCCAGTTACTGTTGGCAAGATTCGATTTGTCATAAACAAACAGGTAGATATACCGCAAATTATAAACTTTAGTGTATACAATATAGATCAATAAGCATGAATCCGAAGAAATTATTGCCGTTTGCCTTGATCCCTTTGACGGGGATGTCAGCACAAAACTCCATCAGTCCCGATATTCGTCCCAATATTATTCTTTTTATGGTGGATGATATGGGTTGGCAGGATACATCACTGCCTTTCTGGAAAGAGAGAACCCCGCTCAACGAACGTTACCATACACCCAATATGGAGCGGCTGGCTTCAAGAGGAATGATCTTTACACAAGCATACGCTTGTGCTGTAAGTTCACCTACCCGTGTGAGCCTGATGACCGGAATGAATGCTGCCCGGCACCGTGTAACCAACTGGACTCTTGAAAAAAACAGTTCTACGGACAGGAAGAGCGAAATACTACAGTTCCCGGAATGGAACGTAAATGGTATTTGCCAGGTTTCCGGCATACCCTTCACATATGAAGTAACGTCATTGCCACAACTACTCAAAAACAGCGGCTACCACACCATCCATTGTGGTAAAGCTCATTGGGGCGCTATCGACACGCCGGGTGAAAACCCTCACCACTTCGGTTTTGAGGTAAATATTGCAGGGCATGCCGGAGGTGGAATCGCCAGTTTTTACGGTGAACAAAATTATGGAAACCGGGTTGATGGAAAACCCTCGCCACTGCAAGCCGTTCCCGGCCTGGAGAAATATTGGGGAACAGAAACTTTCGCTACGGAAGCATTGACACTTGAAGCATTGAAAGCACTTGACAAAGCTAAAAACCTAGGGCAACCGTTCTACCTCTATATGGCACACTACGCCATACATATCCCTATAGACAAGGATACGCGCTTCTATCAAAAATATATTGATGCCGGACTCCCCGAAAAAGAGGCGGCGTACGCTGCCCTGATCGCAGGGATGGATAAAAGCCTGGGAGACCTGATGGATTGGCTGGAAGAGAATAAGCTGGAAGAAAATACCGTAATTATCTTCATGTCGGATAACGGGGGATTCTCTACTTCCACCCAGTGGCGCGACGCTCCGTTGCACAGACAGAATGCCCCCTTGAATAGTGGTAAAGGATCGGCCTATGAAGGAGGCATTCGTGTGCCGATGATCGTGAAATGGCCGGGAACCGTGGCTCCAAATACCCGATGCAATGATTATCTGATTATCGAAGATTTTTTTCCTACCCTTCTCGATATGGCACAGGTGAAATGTCGTGAGACCAAACAACCGGTGGACGGAACCAGTTTTATCCCGATGTTGGAAGGTAGACAGACCGATTATAACGACTGTGCCCTCTACTGGCATTATCCTAATCTCTGGGGTAATGAAGGCCCGGGGATTGGCACTACAAGCAGCATTCGAAAAGGAGACTGGAAGTTGGTTTATTATTACGAAACCGGTAAAAAAGAATTATTTAATATTAACAACGACATTGGTGAAACCACGGATCATGCTGCACAAAATCCACGATTGGTGCAACAACTCTCCGAGGAGTTGGGGGAATATCTCCGCAGTGTGGAAGCGCAACGTCCGCTGTTTATAACTAACGGAGAGTTGTGCCCTTGGCCCGATGAAATTTGAAAATAAGATATAAATCCAACGACAACGCCATCAGTAAAGGTTGATGGAATAAATATTATAAAACAAAGAAAAATGGACATTCAAAACTTCTCCCGGAAACTATTTTATCCACTTGCGGGTGTAGCCGCCCTGGCTTCATGCACCGGGAAAGTACAAAAACAGGCAGAGAGTAAGCCGCTTAATATCGTCTATATCATGACGGATGATCACACCCGGCAAATGATGAGTTGTTATGATAACCGTCATATTGAAACACCCAATCTGGATCGTATAGCCAATGAGGGCGTGTTGTTCTCCAACGCATTTGTGGCAAACTCTATTTCAGGGCCAAGCCGTGCCTGTCTGCTTACCGGTAAACATAGCCATAAAAACGGTAAACTCGACAACATGACCGTATTTGATGGCAGTCAGCAGACCGTACAGGAATTACTGCAAAAATCAGGTTATGAGACGGCTATGATCGGGAAGTGGCATTTAGACAGCCAACCCTCCCATTTTGACCATTGGGAAATTCTACCCGGACAGGGGAGTTATTTTAATCCTGACTTCATTGGGCCTGAAGGTAAAAAAAGGTATGAAGGGTATGTTACCAATATCATCACCGATTTGGGTATCGAGTGGTTGGATAGGGAACGTGATAAAGACAAGCCGTTCTGTTTATTCCTGCATCACAAAGCTATCCACCGCAATTGGATGGCAGATACGGTTCATTTGTCCTTGTATGAAGACAAAGTATTTGATGTCCCTTCTAACTTTTTTGACAATTATGAGGGACGTATAGCGGCATCCGAACAAGAGATGAGCATTGCCAGTGCACATGATATGGATATCGTGAATGATTTGAAAATGATTCGTCCCGGTGTAAAAACCCGTCTTTCGAAAGCATATGAAAATGGTGAATACGCACGGCTGAACCCGGCACAAAAAGCGGCCTGGGATAAGCATTACCAACCGATTATTGATCAATTCTACCAGGATAATCCGGAGGGGAAAGAACTTGCCTTGTGGAAATACCAGCGCTATATGACCGATTATGCAAAAACAGTGAAATCGCTGGATGAAAATGTAGGACGCGTGCTGGATTATCTCGAAAAAAATAATATGCTGGAAAATACCATTATCATTTACACCTCCGACCAGGGATTTTATATGGGGGAACATGGCTGGTTCGATAAACGGTTTATGTACGAAGAATCGTTCAGCACTCCATTGGTAATGCGTTTACCCTCACAATTCAAGCGTAAGGGTGAAATTAGGAAATTGGTACAAAATATAGACTTTGCGCCCACAATGTTAGCTATTGCAGGAATAGAAATTCCATCTGATATTCAGGGAGTATCATTGCTGCCGTTGTTAACGAGTGAAAAATCACCTGTTGGTTGGCGTAAATCGCTTTACTATCACTACTACGAATATCCGGGCGAGCATGCAGTAAAACGCCATTACGGAGTACGTACGGACCGCTACAAACTTATTCATTTCTATAACGACATTGATAGCTGGGAACTTTACGACCTTCAAAACGATATCCAGGAAATGAATAATCTGTATGGTAACCCCGACTATGAGAGTATCATTGTAGATTTGAAATCCGAACTGAAACGGTTACAGGAACAATATGATGACCCTATCAGGGAGCAATATCCATTATAAGTCCAATCCTACGCCTTTGCTCTTCTCCTCTTCGAGTATCTGCTTAAAAAATCGTACCTTCAGTTGGTTCTTTTCAGCCACATTATCGTACTCTCCCCGGTCATAGCGTAAATGGTAGAGTTGGTCCTCCGGACTATTCCCCATCTCGATGTTGGTAAGCTTTTGATATGCGTTGCCATTATTTGGCTCAATATACTTCCAGTCTTTGGTACGGATCATAAGTGAAGTGGCGGCACCAATCAGGTATTCACGCCCTTCGTTATCGAGGCCGAGCCATGCCGGAAGTTGATTCCTGCTGTCACTCAGTTTTTCCTCTCCTACCTTCATCCCGGTCAAGGCGGCGAGTGTGCCCAACAGGTCGATCTGTGAAACCAGCGCATCAGAAACTCCCGGACGCACCACCCTCGTCCAGTGCACAATAAACGGTACTCTTGTGCCCGCCTCGAACATACTATATTTACCGCCCCGGTATGGCCCCCAGGGTTTATGATCTCCCAGACGGGCCACAGCCTCGTCCGCATAACCGTCATCCACCACCGGGCCGTTATCGCTCGACAAAATAATCAGCGTGTTTTCATATATTCCGGCCTCTTTCAAAGCACGGATCACTTCACCTACCGACCAGTCGAATTGGACGATTGCATCTCCACGGTGTCCCATATCGGTTTTTCCCCGGAACCGTTCGTTAGGGTACCGCGGTACGTGGACATCGTTGGTGCCGAAATAAAGGAAGAAAGGTTTATCCTTGTTTTGCTCAATAAAACGTACTGCGCGAGAGGTAATACTGTCCGCAATCGTCTCGTCTTGCCAAAGTGCCGCCTTGCCGCCCTTCATATAACCGATACGGGAGATGCCGTTCACAATACTCTGGTCGTGCCCGTGATTGGGGCTTGGCCTCAATTTTGTCAGCAACTCCGGATTGTCTTTACCAGTAGGTTCCCCGGGGAAGTTCGTAGTATAGCTGACACTGATCGGATCATTGGGATCGAGGTTGGCCACCTTCTGGTTCTCCAGATAGACACAGGGTACTCTATCACCCGTGGCCGCCATAAGGTAGGAATAGTCGAATCCAATCTCGTACGGGCCGGGAGCAATTCTCCCGTTCCAATTCTGGGTACCGGTTTCCTCTCCGATGCCGAGGTGCCATTTCCCTACCGCTCCGGTGGTATAGCCCGCCTCTTTCATTAGTTTTGCCACATTGTATCGATGCGGTTTGATGATCAAACCTGCATCACCTCGGGCAATTCCGGTGCCATTTCTTCTCCATGGGTACTCACCCGTAAAAAGGCCGTAACGTGAAGGAGTACTGGTTGCTGCGGCAGAGTGGGCATTACTGAAACGCACACCATTTTCGGCAAGCAGATCCACATGGGGAGTCTCTACACGCTTAGCTCCGTAGCACGAAAGGTCTCCATACCCTATATCATCGGCATAGATCAACACAATGTTGGGTTTCTCCTGGATTGCTTCTTGTTTTATCTCCTGTGCCTGCGTGGGAAGTGCCAGACAGGTACCAAAAGTGAGGACTGACCGGGTAGAAAAATGTCTCATAATTGGAAAGTTTATTAGATATTATATTGATTAAAGAATAAGACTCCCGATAATCAGACATCTAAAATCTTATTCGATATAAACTCTATTGTATGACTGAATCAATTGCTTAAAACAACAGCCAGTTGGGATCATTGGTTCTGGCCTTCTTCATAATCTCTTTCAGTTCTGCCGCTTTTTGAGGATAGAGATCGAGCAGGTTGTGATTCTCCGAAGGATCGGACGCGAGATTATAGAGTTCGTACAGCCCTTCCTGGCGGATATCGAGGTGCAGCAGTTTCCAGTTATCTTTTATTACCGCCTGGCGGCCACCCAATTCCTGAAATTCGAAGTAGAAATAATCGCGCTTCTTCTGGCCTCCTTTTTTATTGAGGAGTGTGGGCAATATACTGATCCCGTCGGTATTTTCCGGCGAATCGGTTTTCAACAGTTCGGCAAACGTGGGCATGTAATCCCAGAATGCGAAGGCGAAATCGTTTTCCTTGCCGGCCGCTACTTTCTCCTGCCATGAAATAATGGTCGGCACACGGATACCGCCTTCATACAGGTCACGTTTATATCCGCGATAGATGCCGTTGCTATTGAAGAAATCCGGATCACCGCCTCCCTCGCGGTGCGGTCCGTTATCACTGGTAAATATGATCAGTGTATTTTCATAGACTCCTGTCTCTTTGAGTTTCTCAATGATCTGTCCCACATACATATCAATACGTGTAACCATGGCGGCATGTGTTGCCCGCGGATATTCCTGCGACATGTATCCGCCCTTTCTGAAAGCGGGGCCGGAATCAGTCCCTTTATATGGTTTTTCATCGAATTTTCCTCTCAATTTCTGGATAATGGAATCTTCGGGCACAACCAATTCGGCATGCGGAAGCACCATAGGAACGAAGAGGAAGAACGGATCTTCATTGTGTTTATCGATAAACTCCAGCGTTCTTGCCTGGATCAGGTCTTGCGAGTATGCCCCGAATTGTCCGTTATCATTTTCTGGAAACTCTATTTTTGTCTGATTGTGCCATAAATGGCTAGGGTAATAATTATGCGCCAGAAGTTGGCAATTATATCCGTAAAACTCATCTACGCCTTGGTTGTTGGGATCGCCTACAGAACCGGGTTGTCCCAATCCCCATTTACCAAAAGCACCGGTGGTATAACCTACATTTTTAAACAGATGAAACAGCGTGAATATGCCGGTCGGCAACGGAAACTGGCCTTCAGGTTCTATTTCCTTGTTCCCACGAATAGGAGTGTGACCTGTATGTAATCCGGTCATCAGGCTGGCGCGTGAAGGTGCGCTCACAGTAGTCCCTGAATAGGAACGGGTGAACCGGGTTCCGTTAAGCGCCAGCCGGTCGATATTGGGCGTTTGGAATTTCTCCTGGCCGTAACAACTCAAATCCCCGTAACCCAAATCATCGGCAACAATAAACACCACATTGGGTTTTTGTTGGGCGTTGAGTGGGGTTAATGCTGCCAGGGAAAATCCCGCAGCAAAAATTTTACTCTTCATATTATTTCGTTCTTGTAATAATATACTAACTTCCAGTCTCCTCTTCGAACAATGCTTGTGGTACCAATGCCCGGGTCTTCATTACCCCTGAATTTTGCACTGATCGCATTGAAGAAGTTCTGCACAAAACAAGTATTACAATTTTACTATCATTATATCAATATTTGCCGGCAAAATTCTTTGCATGTCTTTACTTCCTTAACGGAAGTTGACCAGGGATTTACCGGATACTCAAGTTCGATATCGCAATAGATCGGTAATTTTTGATCTCGGATAAGGTGAAGAACCTCGGCAAGCGGTGTTTCTCCCTGTCCCCATACCTGATTGGTATTCTTTTGTATTGCATTGTCGGGACCCGTTTTATCTTTGAGATGAATGCTTGAGATACGATCATGGTATTTGCGGATAAAATCAGCCGGATTCAAGCCGGTAGAACCGAAATAATGACCCACATCAAAGTTTAACCTATTTGCGGAAGAGTAGGAGAGAAGTTTGTCAACATCAAATCCCGGTTCAGCAAACTGGGCATGATTATGAAGTATAGCGTACATCCCATTATTTTCTGCTGCCGGACCTAATAAGCGAGCATTTTTTTCATTCAGTTCGGCAGTTATTCCGATAGCTCCAAGCGCTTTAGCTATTTTGAATGAATAATCGAGTTCCTCTTCGGTTTCGCCTGCAGTCCATTTATATATGTGGATATTTACACCGGCATCATTGAATTTTTTGCGAAGTTGAGCATAAACGCTTATTGTTCCGTTTGTTTTCCTCCATTCTTTCAATTCACTCTTGTATTGCGTGATGAGGCGCTTTTCTTCATCTGTGAAAGGAGTATCGGGCCCAGGACGCCGTTGTACCGGATTCTTCGGTGCGCCGAGATAATCCTCTACACCTGTACCCATTAATTCTACAGAACTTAATCCAGCTTCTACACAAGCGTTGAGGGTTGCTTCCAACCCTCCTTCCAGATCCCGGAAACTGTAAGTGATGGCACCAATCTGTACTTCGGCAAACTTAGAATTTGGAGTTTGGGTTGATACATTACTTGTTCGGCTTACCGGTCTGGAGGTATTATTACCATAAGAGACAACGGAGGGAAAAAGTGTTCCGGTAGCAACAATAGCTGCTGTCCCAAGAAACTTTCTTCTGGATAGTTGACCGGATGAGTTTTGTTTATTTTTCATACGATTAAAATTATTGATTTTCAAATGTATTTAAGTCACTTCAATTTCTTCTTATAAATCAAAAATAGTGTGAGCGTAAGAATAAGGCTACCCTACCTTCGGTTACTATTGGATATTAATTACTTAAAATCTGATTTTTAGAAACCAATACCTGTTCCAATAGACCATAGGGAACATCCTGTACAGCGATTTTATTATCTATAGCTATTACCGCTGCCACCGCCGCTGATTGCCCCAGGATCATAAATACCGGTTCCATGCGGATGGAGCCGAATGCAATATGGGTAGAGCTTACACAGACAGGAACCAGCAGATTTTCACATTCTGCTTTTTTAGGCACAATGGAACGGTAACTAATGGGGTAAGGAGAAAAGCCGTGTGCCTCCACATTGCCTTCATTTTGCACGAATCCGTTTACATCCACATACCTTTGTATATGGTGCGAGTCCATTCCGTAGGCGGCCATACCGACCGGATCATCTACGGTATCTATCCCTTCGCAGTTTTTCTGGGTCATCACATAATCACTCAACATACGCCGTGCTTCCCTGATATAGAGCTGTTCCTGCCACCCGTCACTTCCTTCTTCGTACTCATCCTTGCATGTACCCCATTTTGATACGGCATTTCTCACTTTTTCAGGAATTCCGGGATGATAGGCCAGAGTCCACATCAACCCCTGTTGGTAATCTCTATGAGCCTGTACAATCTTTTCACGTTCTTCATAGGATGCTTCAGGATAATCATAGTTCTGCCCGATAAAGTCGGTGGAAAATCCTTTCTGGTTGTTGGTGTCGGTTTTACGGTTGGGCATGGGTGAATTGATCCAGGGAACTAATTTGTCTCCGTAGGGATACATCTCCTCGATAGGTCCTGGAGCCGCTTCATAATTCCTGAAAAGGAGCTCATAATTCAGTTCGTTATAGTTCTCAGGTTTTTTGAAAGGAATACGATTATCGGGATGATCCGTCAGTGTCATCCGGAAGCAATAGGCTTGTATTTTATTGTCACCTTCACCATCTACACCCGGAGGTCCTTCGGTAATGTATGGTAGCAATCCACTTGTAGGATCTCCTTTGATGACATAAGGGTCAACCCTGTCGATGAAATTATGATTGTATGCATTCCGTGAGAGTGTCCATTTGAGGGTGGCACTGATTTTATTGGCCTGGATCCCATTCAATGTTTCCCCATACTCACGGTTGAATTCCCGGCCTACGCGGTAACTAACTCCTGCTGCGGCCATGAGATCTCCTTCGTAGGTGGCGTCTATAAACATCTTTCCGGTATATTTTGTACCGCTCTCCATTTCAATCGATTCAATCCTGTTATCTTTTTTAATAACGCCGCTCTCCCTGTGTAATCTTTCGCCATACACAATATCAACCTTTTCTTTAGAAAGCATTTGATGGTATACTTTTAAGGCTGCGGAAGGTTCGAAGGTCCACATGGCATCTTCACCTTTTTCTGTCCTTGTTTGCCCTTCATCTAAATATTCGTTTCTATCCTGCCATTTCCAGTTTTTTGGATCATCGTAATGTTTTCGGATATTTTGGTAGAATTCACGGGATATGCCTCCGATTACATGTTTATTCCCAATATCGGTTTGACCTAATCCACCAGTTGTCAATCCTCCCAGACGTTGAGTCGGCTCAATAATCACTACTGATTTACCCATTCTTGATGTTTGGATGGCCGATGTAATCCCGGCAGAAGTACCACCATAAATGACCACATCATATTCTTCATTTTGTCCGAATACTCCTGAGTAATTCAGCATCAATAAGATAAAACTCAGACTTAGGGTTTGAATAATTTTTCCAAGAACCATAATTTTTATTTCAATGTAAAAAATGTAGTATCAGAAAGATATTCCTGACAGGTGTTAAATGAATTGTCCCGATTGTTATTTGTTTATATTTCAGGTTGAACCGTAAAAGTAAGAATATCTTTTTAATAAATAGTTGTAAAACTGTTTTTTATCGATAATCCGTATTTGCTATTAACTGCAATTTTGGCGTTCAATCGTGAGGGGATTTCATCCAGCACGATATCTTTACAGAATATCATCTATGTGTTAGGGATCATCTGCGGTTTGTTGAAACTGATTCACTTTTCTATTTAGCGAGAACCCATTGCAAGCCTCCAACGATGTGACTGATAAACAGGGGATCGCCATAATCCTCTTTTTTGTGTCCAAGCGCTGTAAACCATTGTCTTCCGCCATCAAACTCGTTGCACCAGACACTTGGAAACTGTGTACCAAAGGTATTGGGCATCGGGTCTGAATGTTGAAAATCCGGTGATGAAAAATCTGAAACCATTAAAATCCTTACAGTCGGATTCATCTCTTTCATTATATATAATTCGTCTTCTACTTCCCAAACCGGAGGGATCTCCCTTGCAGAGGGATGTTTATCATCAACGACCCGGACATTGAATTTTTGAAGCCGGGGATGAAAGTCAAACGTGCCGCCAATCATTTGTTTAAACCATTTCCATTCACGTTCGGTGCCGCAGGCTATATGAATTCCGACAATTCCTTTCCCTTGCCGGTTAAATTGTACAAGTCCCTCTTTTTCCATTTCACTCTCAAATACTTTGTTGTTAGTGTTGGCAAACACTACAGCATCGTATTGGAACAGATTCTCTGTCGCAAAAATAGCAGAACTGGATGTCGAATCAACCCTGAAGTCATATTGTTCTCCCAGTCTCAGGAACATATTCACGTTTTCTTCGATATTGTCATGGACAAACCCCTCCCCGTTTTTTGTGAATACAAGTATCTTCTTTCCTTTCAGTTCCGCAGTTTTATTATCCCATTTATCTGCAAATAATTGAAATGCGGAACAGATCAACAAAACAACCAAAATTATTTTTTTTATATGACTAAAATGTTCATTTTGAATGGTGCCGTATGGAACTCTCTTTTTATCGGATTCCTGAGAGGAAATAGTTTTGACTTCGTCGATTACAAGGTAATTCATGCTCGTTTCATATTTATCTTGAATAATATGGATACATCTCTGGGACGAAGATAATTAATTTATAATATTATTCAAAGCATATTACAACTACATTCAAAATGCTTTTATTTACAGAAAATAGTAGACAAATATAGCGAATAGAACTAAAAAATTATTTTTTATTATTTTCAAATGAAAGTCTCTCAAAATAGGGTATCCTATTTAATGGGACATCAATTTCCATTCTCTTTCCTCCATTATGTACTTTTCCCAAATCATCTCTCCATTGTCCTTTGGGTAATTGGATAAATCGCTTGTTTCCGGGATTAACCATGGGGGCAACCAGATATTTATCCCCCAGCATATACTGATCATCGCATTCCGAAAAGTTTTCACCGGGAAAGCTATACTCCATACTTCGTACTATAGGTTCCCCGGAGATAGCCATGGTTTTTGCACACTCTACTATATACTCCGAAAAATCCTGATGTAGATTTACAGCGTCAAGGACTATTTTAAGGTTTTCCTTGTCCAATATACGCCATGGAGCCACAGAGAACTGCATCATTGGCATCAAGGCATGTATCTGAGCTGAGCGAACAATCAATTCCTGGTCAAATTTGTCTGTATCGATATGTAAAAAAGCAGTAAATTGGCCACCTCCAATCATATCGGGACAAACATAGGCATGTCCTAATATACCTGCAGTTGTCATTTGTGGGATAAGTGAGGCAACAGCATCCCACGAATAGTTTTTATCTCCCAAACGTTGGACAAGTTCAGTACCTCCTAATTTCCATGAAGTCCTAAGTTCATTGAAGGGGAAGTTCAATGCAAATGCTGCCCAGGCTTCTGTAAAATCGTTTACAGAGGCATCTTCCTTATAAAAAGAATAGTTTCCTTGCATATAACCCACATCAGCCCCATCAAACTTATAACCATCTATACCAAATTGATCCTGCAGCTTTGTAAGTTCATTTTGTAAATGCTTCACTGCATTTGGATTAGTCATATCATAGCAGGCACTATATCCATTCCACCAATGAATGATTGCATCCTTGTCATTTTTATCTTTTACTAAATAACCTTTGCTGCTTAATTCCCGATATTCAGGGCTATCGGGCGAAACATAAGGGCATACCCACAGCATGACATCAAACCCCATAGCGTGTAAACTGTCTGTCATAGCTTTTGGATCCGGAAACTTGTCATTCTTAAATTCAAAATTCCCATAATATTTCTGCCAGTTATCATCAATCATGAATATACCGGGAGGAAAACCATTCTTAATTGCATCATTTGCATATTTCAGGATATCGTCTTGATTTTGGTCATACATTAGTTCTATCCATGTATTATACTGTGGCTTAGAGAAGAAGACCTGTTCCGGAATTTTTCCTGTTGGGGGGAAATGTTTTTTACTTGCACTCATATAGGCATCGTGCAATGTAGTTCCGGCAGATATAACCTCGATATTTTTCTTGTAATTTGAAAAAATGATCAACGTATCTGACGAAAACTTGAATCTGAAAGGGTCATCGCTCCAAATATAACGGCCTTGATTTGAAACGAAAAGAGGCACTATTTGATTATTGAAATTTTCGCGGCTTAGGTCAAATATTCGAGTGGAAGAAGCAAATGGCATTTCATGCCCGTAACCGACAAAACCACCCCACCATTTTTCGTTAGGCAAACCTGGAATGCGAGTTTCGTATTCAACTCCTTGAGCAAATCCACATACCGTATTTAATGATAGGAGAATGAGAATGAGTGTAAATTTCATAGAGAATAATGTTTGCAATAGTTTTTTATGCGTTATTTCGACCCTTTTTACATCTACAATGGAATCTTTGAAAATTTTTGTTTGTCCATATACAAAAATAAGATTATTTTCTCAGAGATTTCGAAACATAAAAAAATAGTTGCATTTGAAGTAAACAAAAAGAGGGTGGAATCTTTATTGATTCACCCTCTCTATTCTTTTTACTAAAGGCTGAGAAATTTCAACTCAAAATATCTGATTATAGTTTTGCATTGATCATTACAGGAAAATGGTCTGACGGGAATCGTCCGTATTGCATATCATTAAGGACTCCGTATTTGTTCACAGTAATATGAGGAGTAACCCAAATATAATCAATACGATGTTTCATCTCAGCATCAATTCTGAAAGAATTGTATGTCCCTGCTGTACCATAGGGGAGCTGTTTAGTTACTTTATAGGAATCCTGAAGTTTTCCTGCATTATATATAATGAGAATAGGCTCACTGTCTGGGGTGGCATTAAAGTCGCCGGTAGCAAATATTGGTTTGTCGCCGGCAATCTCTTCAATGCGTTTTAGCAGTAATATAGATGAATTCTTCCTTGCTTCCTTGCCCTGGTGATCATAATGAGAATTAAATACGAAGAATTCCTTTCCCGATTGCTTATCCCTGAATTGAGCCCAGGAACATATGCGATTACAGCAGGTTGCATCCCAGCCTTTTCCTGGTACTTCCGGTGTTTCTGAATACCAAAAATCACCATTGTGAAGTATCTCAAACCTATCCTTTTTGTAAATGATGGCTGAATGTTCACCGGCATCTTTCCCGTCATCGCGTCCACTACCCACGTAGTGATACTCTTCCAGTTCAAGAATATCATCGAGCTGATGTTTGAAGCCTTCTTGTGTTCCTATGATATCCAAGTCATGAAACCGTATCAGACCTTTTACCATTTCCTTTCTGTTGGGCCATGCATTTTCGCCATCGTTGGGTGTATCCATCCTTAGATTGAATGTAGATACATTTATTGTTGCCTCTTTACAATTTTGAGCGGATAATGTAACAAGTGATAATAGAATGAGGCTTATTATTATGTTTATTCTTTTCATTTTACTTGATCTTTTTTTGAACCATATCATATGTAAAAGTCTTATATTGCAAGTCTCTTTTTTTGTACAGGGCTGTGGGATTATCGACAGCCCTGTATGTTCTATTTATGGGATTATTATTTTATTGCCATCCGGGATTTTGCCCTAAGTTGGGATTCTTTAATAGGTCTGTTTCAGGAATTGGATATAGATATTTTTTATCGAGCCATTCCCTCACTCCGGGGTTCCAGATAATTTCACCTGAATCCCCTTTTGATAAAACTCTCCTTCCCACCCCGGCAGAGGTTACATCTACAAAAACGGAGGCTTGTGATGATGAAGGCCTTTCTCCTTTATAAAAACAGACGTCAATAATGCCATCTTCATTCAGATCATAATCTCCTAAGGCGGGAATATACATACCATTCATAGGAGCTTCTGCGAAGAGTTCCCCCAGGCGCCATCTGGCCAGATCGTCAGGTCTCAAGCCTTCGGAAATTAATTCAATGGCGCGTTCACGGAGGACTTCTAGCATAACCGGATCAGTGAACTTGTTATTATAAAACTTTACCATATATGGATCGGCCGTCGTAGGTTTTTGAGTAAGACTGGAACCTCCTATTCCTGCACGTGCTCTTAATACTCCGATTGTTGAAGTCCAATCTGTATCTGTCATAGTTCCCAATTCAGCTAATGCTTCTGCTTTATTGAGAAGTACCTCTGCATAGCGGAGAATAAGATGGGCATTCTCATTTCTGCTTTCATCATCATACGGAAAACGCTCATCGTAACATCCCTTGATGATTTGATACCCTGTGAAAGCTTGATCCAGATTAGGAGGAGCAATGATAGGCACTCCATTTTCAGTACGGTGATAATTACCCGCACGTATTGTCTGGGTGAGACGTAAATCTCTGTTCTTGACTTCTTCCACAAACGGTGTAGTTTCATAATTCGGATTACCTGTAAATGGGGTACCGTCAATGTTAAGATAAGTGTTGATAAATCTACGCGTCAATGAAGGCCTGTTTCCATAGGTGGGACTTATAACCCTTCTATTGCGAGAGCTAAAAACCTGTAGGTTCGCATCTAGTGTAACAGCCAGTATCGTCTCTTCCATATTGGGTGTTTTCTGTAGGAAGAGTTCCCGATAAGCATTGGGTCCCTCCGATAAAGAATAGCCTTTGATTTCATTTGCAGTTTTAACCACCTCTTCAAACCACATATTAGCTGTACCTTCTTTACCATATTGGGTGTGGTACTTCCTGAAAGACGCCTCATAAAGACAAACTCTTGTTTTAAATGCTCGTGCCACATCTTTTGTTATCAATGTACGAGAGGGTTCAGATGTGACAGAGATATTTTCAATGGCAAAATTCAGATCGTCTAATACATGTTCCATCACAGTAAAACGATCGTCGCGTCCACCATACAGGGTAGCTTCATCATCTACTTCAATTGTTTTGTCGATCCATGGTACATCGCCAAAACGTTTTACTATATTGAAGTAGAAATATGCTCTGAATAAATGGGCTATTCCGAGATAGTGATTTTTCTCGGCGACAGAACTCTGCTCGCAGTTCTCTATGAAATAGTTTACATTGCGTAAGTTTCCCCAGCTCCATCCTGAACTGGTGATAGGGCTTAACGCATTGGGCATAAATCGACTATCGACGCCGTTGCGTGCTATTAAATCGGAATTGTCATCAATTGCGAAAACTCCATCATAAGGTGTTGGAAGCATTTCATAGAACGAATTCGTATACAATTGAAGACCGCTTGCAGATTCAAATACGGCAATTCGGGATGCTGTATCCTGAGGGAGTTCGTCTAAATTGCAGCTATGAAGCGCGACCAATATGAAAAGAGTGGCCAGATATATAATTTTCTTTTTCATACGATTAAAAATTAATGGATAAACCTAATGAAATTGTGGAGAGAGTAGGATAATTGAATCCGTCGCCGTCTGTACGTACATCATCACTATCTAACCCTGTTAACTGAGTACCGGCACCCCAGATATTTGTTACATCTGTATCTCTGGTGATCTTGTAAAGAGGTGACCAGGTCCACAAATTTTCACCTGAGATGTATACTCTGATGTTGTTTGCCTGGATCTTTGATGAAATCATCTGTGGTAGGGTATACCCGAAATTTAGTGTTCTTAATCTTATAAACGCTACATTTTGCAGATAACGGTCATTGGGTAGACTGAGTTGGCCGTTTGCATTTTGAGCGGTATAACCGGACAATAAGGGCAGGTATGCATCAAAGTTTTGTAATTCAGGACGGAATTGCTGATTTTCCTGCCATCGGGGGTAGTCGTTATACGGACGATTGTATTGTCCCCAGAAACGAGATTCTCTAGATGGGTACCACTGTTGTTTTCCCACACCCTGGAAAAATGCAGAGAGGAAGAAGCTGTTCCAGTCTCCGCCTAAAGTTATTCCATAGACATACCGAGGTGACTTATTTCCAATAATCGTCTTATCTCCTGAGTTATCCGCCCGATTCAGTCCATGATGGATAACATCGTCTCCATCAAGATTCTTAAACTTCAAATCTCCCACATGGTTCCTACGGGTATTATGCGCCAGGATGTTTGATTGAGAGGGTGAATTGGCTATTTCCTCTTCCGAGCGGAACAAACCCTCTACACGATATCCCCATATTTCACCAATCGTTTGTCCGATATAATAATCAGAGAGATCCTTATCGGGGTTATAATAATCTGTGATAATTGTTTTAGAATCTGATAATGTAAATTTAACATTGTAATTAAATGGTTTACCTGCCAGATTGAACCTGTCCATCCAGTTTAATGAGATCTCCCATCCGGTTGTTTCCAGAGAGCCGTAATTGCCTTTTGGAACTCCTGTGCCGAATATGGCGGGTACTGTTGGACCTACTGTATACATATCGTCCGTCCATCGCTTGTATATATCTCCGGTAAAAAAAAGTCGGTTGTTCAGAGCATTGATGTCCAAACCTACATTTCCGGTAGTTGCTGTTTCCCATGTGAGAGAATGGGGAATAACAGCGGGTTGAGCGGTACGCTGAGGGCGGGTGTCTCCAAGTATGCGTTCAGATTGGGAGATGGAGAAATTTTCAGTAAAAGTGTAGGGACTGATTGAACCATTCCCCAAAGAACCATACGAAACACGTATTTTTAAATTTGAAATTGCATCCATATCCACTTTCCAAAATGGTTCCTGCGATAATCTCCATGCAGCAGAAACTGAAGGGAAGAATGTCCATTGCTGATTAGATGGAAATCGGGAAGAACCGTCGTATCGACCATTTACTTCCAACAGGTACCGTTCGAGGAAGTTATAATTGACACGGAAGAATCCACCGGCAATGCGCCATTTTCTATATCCTCCCGAGGTGGTAATATTATTACCCAATGCAAGGTTTATATCTTTGGCATCCTCATATACGATGCCATTGCGATTCATTGTAACATTTTTGTAGATCGATTGCTCGTAATTGAAACCACCCAGTAAATCGAAATTATGTACTTTGTCAAATGTTTTCACATAATTGGCATATATGTTGGTAGCTATGTATTCTGTTGTATAACGGCGCTCCTGTAAATCGTTCGTATTGGTACCGGTATATCCTATTTGTCCTTCATAGCGACTATAGGGAACTTGTACTCTTACCCTCTGGTGTGAATATTCAGTATTCTGAAAAGTGAAATCGCCGCGCAGAGTAAGACTTTTGTTCAGCAGTTCTGAGGTGAAAGCAGTTTTGTTCTTCACTACTTTTTGATGTAAATCAGCTCCATTCTTGCCAATATACCTGTCACCAATGGTATATGCAGCCGGAAATGACAATGTTCCATCAGGGTTGGTAAGTGGAGCCAGAGGATGGCCTTCGTCGGCGATATTACGCCAGATATTGGAACCTTCTCCTACATTGATAGGCTGCCGGTATTTCATCGATGAATACTCTAAATTATTATCGACACTTAGCCACTTAAATATTTGAATATTACCCCTTCCTCTGAGATTATACATGGAGTATTTATCCGTATTATATTTATATAATCCTTCCTCTCCATTATATCGGCCGCTTAAATAATAAGAGGCAAATTCATTTCCGCCGGATATGGAAATGTTATGATCCTGTGCAAAGAAGCTGTTTTTGTACAGTTCTTTGTACCAATCTGTACTGTAATAGTATTCATAGGCTCCGGTAACCGGATTCACTTCTACTCTCGGCAAGGAGGGATTTTCCCATCTCCTTTTTATCTCTTCGAGGTAGGCAGGAGAGAATCCCATCGTCTTATTGATGGCAGTGGGTGTTCTACCATCGTCGTTCCATGTTGACCATGCATCGCTAAACCCCTTGGCCCAAGGATAGGAATCGACAATATTGTCGGGGACAGTCGTCGGACGTTTTGAAGAAAAACCACCGGTATAACTCAAAGAGGCTTTTCCTTTTGACGCCTGTTTCGTTGTAATCAGTACTACACCAAATGCTGCCCTGGCTCCATAAATTGATGCCGAAGCAGCATCTTTCAAAACAGAGACACTTTCTATGTCATTCGGGTTGAGCATACGGGGATCACCTTCCACTCCATCAACCAAAACCAACGCGCTCCCGCCTTGACCTATAGAGGTCACGCCGCGGACATTGTAAGAAGGCGACTGTGTTGGTTTTCCGTCGGTTATTTGTATGTTCAGGTTCGGAACAACACCGACCAAGGCCTGCGTCATATTATTGATCGGCCTGTTTTCAAACACTTCACTGGTTACCTGATCTACAGCACCAGTCAAGTTCACTTTCCGCTGTGTGCCGTAGCCAACCACTACCACTTCCTCCAACAACTCTGTATCGGATTCCAGTGTAATATTGATAGTGGTCAATCCGGATGTGTTGACTTCCTGAGGACGCATGCCGACAAAAGTGATTTGCAGTATGGCTTTATCCTCTACATTTCTCAGACTAAAAATGCCATCGATATCAGTGATGGTACCTTGAGATGGATTGTCTTTCACAACAATGGTTGCTCCGATGACCGGTTCTCCTCCTGAATCGATAATTTTTCCGGTGACCGTTTTACCTTGTTGTTGATTTTCCCGGATTAGTCCGGCAATGAGGCTTGCGTTTCGATTCGCCCTTTTTGAAAGGATTATGTAGTTGTTCTCGAAATCATAACTGATATCAGTACCTGAAAAAGCCTCGTTGAGATAAGTAGATACTTTGTTTGACCTGTTTTGGAAATTAATCTTTCTATTAGTATCAACCTCCCGGTTACTATAAACGACCAGATAATCGGTCTGTTTTTCAATTTCATTGATTAGTTGTCTGACAGTCGTAGAGTTGCTATTTAATGCAATTACGGCGTTCTGAGCACTCGAATCTGTTGCCATCATCTGGAAAGTGAAGGCAAAAAGGAATAGGATGCAGATTTTCATGATCTTAATTAATTCTTTATAATCGCTTCTTTTTCTTAAAAAGTGATCAAATGAAATGTTTATTTTCATACATTTGTACGTTAAAGTGAATACTGAATTGTTAGTAGAGTTTTTGCTTTAATTTGAGCGACTGGTGTTAGCGCACTGGTCGCTTTTATTTTCTTTTTGTTTCATCTTTCATAGGCAGATACATATTAAAGGGTTAGTAATTCGATTTCATTAGAGTATTTGAGTCGTCCCCGCTCCTCGATTTTCAATTCTCGCTATGGTATAGTGTAAGCAAGTCTATTCTCTACTCATTTTGTTAAAGTGATAATATTATTTTCTTTATCTTTTTCTATTTTAAAAGGTTGAATTCTTTGTATAATACGTAGGATCTCATCAATACCGTCCCGTTGTCGGAACTTCCCTGTATATCTTATTTCGAAAACGTCCGGATCTTCTATCACAATCTTTACGTCGTAGTAGAGTTGTAACTTCTCAATGATATCGATCAATCGTTCGTTCTGGAAGCAGTAAATACCTTCACGCCAAAGTACATGATCAGGATCCGAAATCGGGGCTATACTCATTTTATTGTCTTTATAGACCATCATTTCATTAGAACTTAAGGTGATACTTTTGTTATGGCCATCTTTTTGGGAGATTCTTAAAGAACCTTCAATTAAATCTGTTTGGATGTAATCCGCTTCAACATAACTATATACATTGAATTGTGTACCCAATACTTTCATCTCAATATGTTGAGTAGATACAATAAATGGTCTCTTTTTCTCTTTAGCAACATCGAAGAATGCCTCACCGGTTATTTCAACTTTTCGATTTCTTTTAGAGAAATGAGAAGGATATATCAATGTCGATTGTGCATTCAACCAGACTTCTGTTCCGTCTTGCAATGTTAGTTGTGCCCGCTGTCCGGCAGGTACATGTAATCTGTTCATCGTTGATTCAGCCATAGAATCAGATAAATACAATGTCGTCCAAATAGTTGAAGCAATAAGGATAAGTACTATTGCCGCATATCTCGTAATATTTATGAAAAGTCTCTTTTGAGCATTCCGTGCGATTCGAGAGGTAAAGATCTTGAAATGTTTGATTCCCTCATTCCGATCAGAGGGATGGGATGAGAGTTGCGAAACCGCATTCAGGTTCTGCAGACGAATAAATTCAGCCTTTAGTACGCTGTCGGTTTCAATACGGTGAAGCAATTCCAGCCGTTCTTCAACAGTCAGGTCATCAGAAAAATATCGTAAAAGTTGTTCGTTCATTTTAATGCTTGTTATATATACAACGGATGGGTAGTGAAAATCCGCTAAAGGAAAAGAAAAACTTTTTTGTGAAAGAGGTATAGAGGCGAAACTTGTGTTGACTATGTCGAGCGTAGAAAAAGTATAACTTCATTGAAAATCAAATAAAAAAGAACAGGAAGAGTGGCATATGATCTTTTAATGCTTCTTTTAGTTTTTTATAAGCAATGGCCATCTGACTTTCCACGGTGTGGATAGAGATATTGAGTTCTTGTGCAATCACTTTCTGTTTCTTCCCTTCAATCTTATTCATCACAAAAATTTCCCTGCATTTTTCCGGCAGCCTGTCTATGGCATTTTGAATAATAGTATCTATATCGGCTTCAGTAAGGAATTTATTTTCTAAGGCTTCGAGCGATTCGAATTTCAGTTTCAGCGTGCGGATATATTCAGATTGTATTTCGTCAACGGCCTGTTGTTCAATTGTTTTTCGGCGGAGAAAATCGATACATTTGTTTTTTAACATCATAAACAGGAATCCGTTGAGGTTGACAAAGGAGGTGAACTCTAACTGCTTTTCCCAAAGTTCGAAAAAAATATCCTGTACAATATTTTCCGCATCTTCTTCATGGATCACATATTGCCGGGCAAAGCGCTTCATCCTCGAATAGAAGGAGAGATACACTTCTTCAAATTGAGCCTTATATGTCGGTGAAACCTGCACTGAATAACGTTTTTTGTATTTTTTTTTGATATTCTAAAAATCAAAAATACAAAAAAATATGATAACCCGGTGAATCAGCTATTATTTAACAGCCGGCTATTTTTTTACTAAAGATGATGATATAAAGGCAGGTAATTCTGTAGAATATTTTTTAATAAAGTGATTCAACTCCTCCTCCCAAAGCCCGGTATAAATTGACTGAATACTGCAATTGTTCGAGCTTGTCACTTACCTCGCTAAGTTGTGCCGAGAGATAGTTTTGCTCTGCCGTGAGCACTTCTGTATAATTTGCTTCACCGGCGACCAGTAATTCTTTTGTATACTCCACTGCTTTCTGGGTTGAGTTGATTTGCTCCTGGCGGATACTGTTTTTTTTGACGGAAGATTCATAAGAAAACAGGATATCCGATACTTCCTGTCCTGCCCTTAATACAGTGTTCTTGAAAGTAATCAGGGCTGCTTCCTGTTGGGCTTTTGCTATTTTCAGGTTTCCTTTTAATTGTCCCCTGTTGAAGATAGGCTGGGTCAGTCCCCCGATTACATTGGCCAATAAATTCTCACTGCTGAAGAAATTGGTGAAACCCGGTGCCGCAAGACCGATCATCGAACCTGCATTCAATGTGACAGAGGGATAAAAACTCGCCTGTGCCGCATTCGTCAACTCAAAAGCAGCACGTAAGTCAAGTTCTGCCTGTATTACATCGGGACGTCTTGCCAACAGCTGGGCGGGAACACCAGTCTCCAGCCTTGCGGGGACTGCCTGGGCCTCGAATGCCGAGCGTTCTATTGCACCGGGTTTGCGCCCCAGCATCACTGAAATACCGTTTTCCAGTTGATGGATAGCACTTTCTAAATCATAGATGCTCAATTTTGTCCTTAACATCAAAGCCCGGCTTTGTTCTACGGCGGCCTCATTTACATTTTGCATGCCTGCCTCTTTCAGCGCCATCATTGTTTCCACATTTTTTTCCAGGAGCCTGACTGTTTCTGTAGTGATACGCAGTTGCTCGTCGAGCGCCAGAAGAGAGTAATAAGAGGTGGTAATATTAGCGATGAGTGAGCTCTGGATGAGATTCCTATAAGAATGGCTTTTCAGCAATAAAGCATATTTCGACCTTGACTGGCGGTTCAGTTTTCCCCACAGGTCCAGTTCCCACGACGCGGCAATTCCCAATGTAACGTTATTCGAATTGTAGCCAAGCGTCTTATTGGCATCACTCGTTGTCATACTCGATACCTGGCCTGTAAGTGATACGGTGGGGAAATAGGATGCGCGCGCCATATTCAGGATCGCTTCGGCCTGACGGATACCGGTTACCGTTACCTGTAAATCAGCATTATTCTCCAGGCCTTCTTCGATCAATCCAATCAGATACCTGTCGGTGAAAAACTCCCTCCAGGGGATATCGGCAATAGTAGTTGTATCGCCTGAGTGACCCTCTCTGTATAAATCCGACGTATCTATTTCCGGTGTCTGGTAGCGGTTTAACACCTGGCAGGAGGATAATCCCAGGAAGAGGAAGATAATCCCGGCAAAAATCGGTAGTACTATATTTTTATTCATCGATTGGTTGGTTTATAGAGTCATCACTTATGTTCACTATGCCCGATTTTGCAAACTTATCATGTATTGTCTGGAATATGATGTAAAGTGAAGGAATAATCAATACTCCCAACACTGTTCCGATCAGCATGCCTCCGATGGCGCTGATACCGATGGAACGGTTCCCGACAGAACCTGCTCCGGTGGCAAAAAAGAGGGGTGTCAACCCTGCAATGAAAGCGAATGAGGTCATCAGGATAGGACGCAAACGGGCCACTGCTCCTTTGACGGCGGCTTCTACAATATTCATTCCCTGTTTTCGCCGTTGGATGGCAAATTCCACTATCAGAATGGCATTTTTGGCCAACAGGCCGATCAGCATGATAAGGGAGATCTGGACATATATGTTATTGGTAATACCCTGTGTCACCCCAAATAATTTCAAAAAGATAAATACGCCTGCCAAACCTACCGGAAGCGAAAGTATTACAGCAAGAGGTATGAGATAACTTTCATAAAGGGCGCAAAGAAGAAGATAGACGAATATCAGACAGATCAGGAAGATAAGCAGTGTCTGGTTGCCGCTGCTGACCTCCTCACGTGTCATCCCCGTATATTCAAACCCATATCCTACCGGTAGCTCGTCCGCTCCCATCTGGTCGACAAGATCGATAACGTCACCGGTGCTATATCCTTCACTAAAGTTGGGAATAATGGTTACGTCCATCGACGTGTACATATTGTACCTGGTGAAGGATTGTGGCCCGGAAAAGTCGGTTATCGTTAAATATTCGGTAATAGGTGACATCTCGCCTGACGCTGTTTTCACAAAAAGGGCATCCAGGTTATCCATGTTTTTACGATATTCGGGCGATGCCTGTATAATAACGCGGTAAGGCTTTCCGTACAACGTAAAGTTGGAGGCGTACATACTGCCGATATACATTTGCAGGGTGGACAAAATATCGTTGAGTTGCAATCCCGATTCTTTTACCTTGGCAATATCCACTTCTATCTGTTTTTGGGGAAAATTGGGATTGAAAGTGGTGTAAGCGGTCAGGATTTGATCCGTAGCCTGTAACTTGCCCAAAAAATCTTGTGTGACATCGAAGAAATCATAGATATTCCCCCCTGTCCTGTCCTGCATCTTTAACTCTACACCGCTACTCAACCCAAATCCCCTTAATGTGGGAGAGCTAAATACCGTAAATGAGGCTCCGATAATTGAACTTGTTTTTTCGGTTAAAATAGTCACCACATCCGAAGCTGTCCTTTTGCGATCTTTCCAGGGGATCAGTTTGATGATGAGTGTGCCGTAAGGACTGCCCAGACCGCTCATAAAGTTGACACCACTAATACTTGAAATATGTGCCACTTCCGGTATCTCTTTTGCTATTTCGTACGCTCTATGCACCATCGAGTCTGTCCTCTCAAGTGATGATCCCGGCGGCAGGGTGATCATACAAAGTAACGATCCGCTATCCTCCTGGGGAACAAATCCGGTGGGTGTAGTCTTCATTAATAGAAACAGCGCCAGGCTGAATACCACAATCATTACTGCGGTTATCCAACGATGATTTTTCTTTCCCAGGAAATGCAATGTCTTTTCATATTGATCGGTCAGTTTCTGGAACCATTTGTTAAACCATGCCGTAAAGCGTTTGAATATATTTTTCTTTTCTGCCGCCTCTGCCGCATGCGGTGAAGTGAGTAACAAAGCACTCAACGAGGGACTTAAAGTAAGTGCATTGATCGCCGAAATGAAAATGGCCACTGCCAGTGTCAGACCGAATTGTCGGTAAAAGACACCGCTCGTCCCGCCGATAAAACTAACCGGAATAAATACCGATGCCATCACCAATGTAATAGATATGATGGCCGGGGCTATCTCCTTTAATGTCAACAGAGTTGCTTCTTTCGCATTCTTGGCTCCCTTCTCCAACTGGGCATGCACTGCTTCGACCACCACTATGGCGTCGTCCACCACAATACCGATGGCAAGGATGAGCGCGAACAGCGTCAACAGGTTGATCGAAAATCCCATTACCTGCAACACGAAGAAGGTACCTATGATGGCTACCGGAACGGCTATTGCGGGGATCAAGGTAGAACGGAAACTTTGTAAGAAAACAAACACGACCAGAAACACCAGCAGGAACGCTTCAAAGAAGGTAGAAATAACTTTGGAGATAGATGCATCTAAAAATTCGCTGGCATCTGACATATAGACGAATTTAAAACCCGGAGGAAACGTCTTTGAGGCTTCATCGAGTGTCGCTTTTATATTTTTGATCAACTCGGTAGCATTGGAGCCGGCGATCTGGCTTACCTGCATCACTACCGAAGGGGTACCATCGGTAGCTGACATTACTGCGTAAAACAGGGCACCTAATTCAACCTCTGCCACATCGCCCAGCCGGAGTATATGCCCGTCCTGAGAACGGATAATAATGTTCTCGAACTCTTCTACCGACTTTAATCTTCCGGTATATTGCAATGAATATTCGAATGTCTGATCGCTGTTCTGACCGATTGAACCCGGGGCTGCTTCCACATTCTGGTCGTTTAACGCTGCCTGCACCTCGGCAGGTGTCAGATTGTAGGATGCCATAAGGTTCGGGTTCAGCCAGATTCGCATTGAATATGTCTTTGCTCCCATTACGCTGGCATCACCCACACCCATCACACGTTTTATCTGAGGCAGTACGTTGATATCGGTATAATTCTGGATAAATGCCTGGTCGTGATCGGGATTGGTAGACGACAAAGAGATTGTCAATACATTATCACTCTGCTGTTTTGCAACAGTTACACCGGACCGTGTAACTTCTGCCGGAAGGAGAGAGGTTGCCTGGCTTACCCGGTTTTGTACCATCACGGCAGCGATATCCTGATTAACCCCCGGTTCAAAATATACAGTGATGCTTCCCGAACCACTGTTTGTAGCGGTGGAAGTCATATAAGTCATACCTTCCACACCGTTTATCTGCTCTTCCAACGGTATGATCACGCTGTTCATCACCACTTCTGCGCTCGCTCCACTATAATTAGTGGATACACGTATGGTGGGAGGAGAAATATTGGGATATTGCTCTACGGGAAGCGTAGCCAGGCCTATTATCCCCAGCACTACTATAAGGATCGAAATAACGGTGGCGAGCACCGGCCTTTCTACAAATATTTTCAGCATATTATTGTTCAATTTCATTAGACTATTTCTCGCAGCGGCATAATACAAACAAGTTTGTCTTCTGCGCGTATTGCTTAACGAAATAGTTGCGTTTTTATCTTTCGTGCGTTACCTAACGTAGCTATCCCGTCCACGACGATCCTGTCACCTTCGGACAAGCCGGAGGTGACGGCATAATGCTTGCCATCAGGCAAAGGAAGTACCGATATAATTGTTTGCACGGTGGAGTCGTTTTCATTGGCCGAATCTTTTACCACCTTATAGAGTACCACTTTGTCCTGTTGGGTAAAAGTGGCTTTTTGGGGTATGACGAAGACGTCATTCAACTCTCTTGGAATAGCGATCCTGCCACTGGCTCCACTTCTAAGTGTGCCATTCCTATTGGGGAAATTCGCGCGAAGGGTAACCGAGCCTGTTCGGGAATTTACAATGCCGGAAATGGCTGTTATTTTACCCTTTTCGGGATAAGTGCTCCCATCCGCCAGAAGGAGAGTGGGCTCGGGGATATTGTTTATTTTTTCGGCCTGGGTCTCTCCTTCAAGAGTCTCCAACAAGGATGATAATGCTTTTTCATTCAGGGAAAAATAGGCATACGCCGTGTGAGTCTTGGAAATGGTGGTCAGTGTGGTTGCATTGGTAACCATATTTCCGCTACGGTACGGGATCGATCCCACTATTCCATCGATCGGGCTGGTGACAGTGGTCCAGCCGGAAGTGGCTTGTGCCGCTCTTAATGCCACCTGCGCCTCATTATGTGCCGCTTCTGCTGCAGTATAGGCGTTCTCGTAGGTTTCGAGTTGCACGCTGCTGACGATATTCTTTTCAGCAAGCGGACGTATGCGTTCCACATTTAACCGGGCTGTATTGAGGTTGGCGTTTGCTCTCTCCAACGCTGACTTTGCCGCAGCAAGGTCATGTTCGGAAGTAGGCGAATTAATAGAGAACAGCGCCTGCCCTTTTTTCACAACAGCACCCTCTTCGATATATACCTTGTCGATATATCCGTTCACCCGCGGTTTGATCTCTGCATCTTCTTCCCCTCTCAGCGTAACGGGGAACACCGATTCCAATACGGCAGTTTGCTTTGTAAGCTCTTGTGCAGGGTAAACTTTTGAGGATGATTCGTTTACGGATTGCTTCGATTTATTTCCACAGGCGGTTACGAATAGTATTAGCAGAAAAGCCGCCGAAAGTAAATAAGCGTTTTTTTTAATTGTGTGGTTCATAAATAATTTGGATGATTTTGCATCGTATGAAGTGATGAATAACCTGGATTTTAAAAAGGAATGAGCGGGTAGATGAGACAACTCACCATTTTTTAACCGTACAAAAGAAATATAATTTTCCGATTCGGCAAAAAAAAATCAACAAACCGTCTATTATGTTCAATAAACATTTTTTTTTGAGATATAAAGCGCATTTTTGTGATGATGCGATGAAGGGATAGTTAATTGTCAAATAGTCTGAAGTATTTGAAATAGTGTGACAATAATTGAAAATGACTATTTCTATGATAATAATCCGTATTTTTGTTTTTTATAGCAAAACAGGTAAATGCAAAAAAACAGCAGTAACATATTACGCGTTTTATCATTCGAAAGCCTCAGGAATATAGTTATATGGGTAGTATTGTTTTTCCTGCTTTTCAACGGGGGATTGTGGGCAGGGGTGACGCCTGCGCTTATTATTGCCGGGATGAGCGTCCTTGTTATGGGTGCTATTATTTTTATTAACGTAAAGCTGCTGATCCCATATCTTCTGCTTTACCGGAGGCGTAGGATTATCTATTTGCTATGTTCTGTTTTGCTGATTACCTTTTTGACCTACGCTTGTGTGGAAGCGGAATTATGGGTCTTTCAGGCGCTTAAAGTTCCTCTGAAAGAAGACCTAAGGCTTATTTATCCTATTTCAAAGTTTTTTGGACTGTTTATTGTTACTTTTACGATAGGCAACATCTTTTTCTTTTCAAAAAAGATGGAAGAAGATGCGGGACAACAGGAAAAATTACAGGCAGAAAAAAAAATACTGGAATTGAAAATGCTGAAAACCCAGATAAATTCTCATTTTTTGTTCAATGCGCTGAATAATATCTATTCCATGGTCTATTTTAAAGACCCGGAAATGGCAGTCCACGTTCTTAAACTGTCGCAAATGATGCGTTATATTATTGAAGACTGTGAGTCTGATTATACTTCTATCGAGAAAGAAGTGAAGTATATCGATAATTATATCGAATTTCAGCAACTGCGTTTTGAAACTGGGAAAGATATCGTGTTTACCAAAAAGGTCTCAAATTATGCCTTAAAGATCCCTCCGATGATATTGCAGCCAATGGTTGAGAATTGCTTCAAACATTGTTCGTTGGATCTAGATGAAAACAGCTACATACACATGTGTTTGGAGGCAGATGAGAAGCATTTGCGTTTTTTGACGGAAAATACACATCCGATCGCTAATTCGGATGAGAAAGAAAAAAGTTTGAGGATCGGATTAATGAATGTGCGTCGTCGTATGGATATAATCTATAAAGACCGGTATACGATTGATATACAGAATAATGCAGAAAATTTTCGCGTGGAACTGCAAATAAATTTTTAATGAAACCAGGATGAGCCACAAAACAATGAGGGTGTTAATTGTCGATGACGAATTTCATGCACGGAAACTCTTGATAGATTATGTTTCCAAGTTGCCGTTTTTGGAATTGGCGGATGCTGTTCCGAATGTTTTCGAAGCTATGGGAGTACTTCAGAATAATCCGGTTGATATACTGCTACTGGATATACAAATGCCGGAAGTTACCGGATTGGAGTTTACACGAAGCCTGAAAAATCCGCCTGCTATTATTTTCACAACCGCGTATTCCGATTATGCAGTGGAAAGCTATGAACTGGACGTTACGGATTATTTGCTGAAACCGATTGCTTTTTCACGTTTTCTGCAAGCTGTTGATAAAGTGCGGGAACGGAAAGGATTCAATGTCGCATCGGCTCAAGAAGCACATGCCGACAAACAACAGGTTGCGAATATTACCCGGGATTTCATTACCGTGAAGGATGGACCGCAGATTTATAAAATTAATTATTCCGACTTGCTGTGGATTGAAGGACAGCGGGAATATGTTACTTTTCACACCCGGAAAAATAAGGTCACGGCGCTTTACACGCTTAAGAGCCTGGAAGAAAAACTGCCTGACGACCAGTTTATACGTGTGCATAAATCTTATATCGTTTCGTTCCGGCAGATAGAAATGATAGAACGCAATCAATTGACCTTGGCCGGGAAAATATTGCCGATAGGAAGTAATTACAAAGATGATTTATTGCGGAGGATCAATGATGCTGTTATTTGACAAGGAATGATTGGAAAAAAACTCTGCTGCCATGGAAAAAACATTGGTAAAGGCATTGTTTAAGGATGTGGCATCTTTTGTTGTATGTGGAAAAGGATTTTCGTGCGTATAGGGGAACGGAAAATCAAGCAGTTGAATAGTCGATTCCGCATTCTTTTTACCCAATGCTTCCAATACCCCGTGATGAGGGATCACAAGATCGTTGGACAAGGTAATCCCCCTGATCCTTTCTTTGAAACGAGTAAAGAATTTTTCACGTTCGGAACGGAATCTTTCGGGGGTGATCATCCTGAGAAAAGCGTTGAAAGCATTGTCGCGTTCCCATAGGGGAATGGCTTCGTTTCCAAAAATATGAATGTAGTATTGCTGCAGTTTTTCAAAAGCAGGTTTGTCAAGGATACTTCTGGAAATACCGAACATGGAGCGAAAGATACTTCCTCCACAGAACATAAAGAGCCGGGAATCCGAGAAAAGACCTTTTTCGTTAGCCATTAGGGCAACCTGCGATAGGAAAGCACCGATCGAATAGGCGAAGATGTCAATCTGTGCATCTTCTTTGAAAAGGGGATGCTGGCCGTTTTTTATCTCTTCGAACAGGACTGTCAAATCTGCCCAGGTTTGCCTCCCCGACAGATAAAACCGCTCCGGACTCTGACTGATCCGGTCGCTCAAGGCCACATTGGCATAGCTGATAGTACGATCGTCGATGTACTTCTCCTTGCGGAAATTCAACAGGTTCATTAAGCTACGCGGGTTCGACCATGTCATAGGTGCACGGTTTATGTGGAAAGCGATAGGGAAAAGTATAACGGGCTTACCGGTATTGAAACATAGATATTCCGCCCAGGTGAGATATTTACTCCAGTTTCGTTCATTCAGCCCATGCAGTAGCAGTATGGCTTCCTTTTGCCTGGATTTGCCCGAAGGAGTGAATACCGGATATTCAAATGAGAAATTTTCGATTATATTATTATCGGTATGTTGTAATGTCCCGCCTTTTTCATCATTTGAGAGACTATTGAAACGGAAGAATCGTATGTCGATGCCTGTTTCCTCTAAATGACAATCCATTCCTTGTTTGAAATGACTATTCAGTGCAATGTGTCGTTCGCTATAATTCATCATAACCAAGCTATTTTCCGACAAAAAAAGAGGCTTTTCCTTTTGCGTGCAAATCGAAGGGAAAATTGCAATGAAAATGGGACAGAATACCATATGTGGGGTGAAATCCGTTATTCAGGGGTGAAAAAATCAAGGGAAAATCTGTTTATTTTGGTAAGTCATCAATAAAAATTTACTTTTGCATAATATTAAGATGCGCCTCAGCATAGTTCAACAAGTTAGACTATTCCTTCGTTCGGCAAAACGAGTATACTCGTTCTGCTCTCTCTTAACGGAATAGTTCAAATGAACTTAGTTGTTTTCTACGCTCGACAGGGGCAAAACAAGTTTTGCCTCTGTGCTTGCTTATCGAAAACATTCAAGCAAGCTTGTCTCTGCGTTCGGCTTTCATTATATTTGTATCGGATGGACAGATAAATCATTTTTATGATGGACGGAAAGATTCCTGCATATTTGTATGAAAAGAAAAACAGCGTAAAAACGATTCTTTTTACAGTTCTTTTTGCTTTGCTGTTTATCAATCTTTTTCAACCCTTCGGTTCACGTAATTGGTATCCCGGCGTATCCGATATCAAATATTTTGCTTTTTCGAGCCTGATCATCCTTACCGGTATGTTGGTGGTAGTGATCAGCCGGATGATCCTTACAGCCTATTCGAAAAAACGGGACGTGTTATATTGGCAGTACGCATTATGGATATTGTGCGAAGTAGTAGCGATGGCTATCTTTTATACCCTCTTCGCGAAGTTCTTTCCCAAAGACGGGGTCGAGAGGGATATTTCCGAGATCTTCAGGCAAAGCCTTATCAATACGGCATTAGTGTTGCTTTTGCCTTATGCCATCACCTGGCTCTATTTTTCGTGGAAAGAAAAAAGTGCGCTTTTGGAACATATCGGACAGGAGAAATCTGCCGATACCCGTGCGAAAACCTTGATCGCGTTCCCTGATGAGAAAGGGGACCTTAAAATATCGGTGATGCTGGAAAATCTGCTCTATATTGAGTCGGCAGATAATTATGCTACTATCTTTTACCTTAATAAGTCGGGCGTGTCCAAATTTCTGTTGCGTAACTCCCTGAAATGGATGGAGGAACATCTTACTAAAGATACACCTTTGATCCGTTGCCATCGTTCTTATATAGTAAATATGGACAAGGTGAAAATATTGAAAAAAATAAAAGGCGGTATTGTGCTGGAATTGGATGAAGGACGCACACCTGATATCCCTGTCTCAAAGACCTATTATGAGTCATTTATGCACAAATTTTCGCATTATTCCCTAATTTAGTATTACTTTTGTACCTGCAGCAGGTCGGTTTGTCGCTTCCCGTCAGGCGGGAAGAGGAAAGTCCGGGCAACACAGAGCGCCATACTTCCTAACGGGAAGCTGTCTGTGAGGGCAGATAAGCGTAACAGAAAACGACCGTCCCGGCCAGTGTCGGGGTAAGGGTGAAAAGGTGAGGTAAGAGCTCACCGGACGTTGCAGCAATGCAGTGTGCCGTACGCATTATGGGTTGCAAGGCCATGTATATCGGATACTTAGGGTTGCTCGCCCGATGCCGAGGGGTAGGCCGCTAAAGGAGAGTGGTGACACTTTTCCGTAGATAAATGACAAACATCCGATTCGTCGGTATACAGAACCCGGCTTACAGACCGGCTGCTTTTTTATAAAAAAAGTCATGGCAAGGAAAAAAAAGAGATACGAACCGGAAGAGGAACGGCCAGGTAGACTTGAGCGGCTGAAGATCAAGATAAAAGAGTTGATCCATTTCCTCTCATACGGTATCTGGCGTCAAAATCCAGAGACACTCTCCGGCAAAAGGAATATCCTGTATGATGCCATAAAGACGGTTATGCTCACCGTGAGGAATGTACAGGAACTGGATATTGCAGCCAGTGCCCGTTCGCTCACATACAGGACACTTCTCTCCATTGTACCTTTACTGGCCATTATCTTTGCTATTGCCCGTGGGTTCGGAATCGAGAATATTATGGAGAGCAGTATCTTCAATTTTATGCTGGGTAACAAGCCTGCGGATGAGATCGTAGTTGCAACGCCGGAGCCGGGAACCGATAGTACTATAACCATTACTGCGGGGATAGGGGCAGTGGATACGATTTATCAGGCAAGTGAGGAGATAACGGTGAATTCAGCTCTTTCCCCGGCTGGAGCCGGTGAAGAAGAGGTGTCGGCAGAAGGACGGACCCGTGAATTTCTCAATCTCCTGTTCCAGATTATCGATAACTCGCTCGAAGAAGCAAAGGGTGGGGGTGTATTTGCCGGAATAGGTATTTTGTTGTTTCTATATACTATCCTGGTACTCTTTAATGATATAGAGAGGAATCTGAATAAGATATGGCAGATTAATAAAGGAAGGGCGATTGGGCGAAAGGTGACCGATTACACTGCTATGGTACTCTTTATGCCTGTATTTTTTATTCTGGTCAATGCGCTGAATATTCTCAGCTACCCGCAAAACGATACTCTCAAGATCATCTATATTCTCTATCCTTTTATTCCGAGACTGTTGGATATTGTACCCTTTGTGGTGATGATATTGCTTTTTACTGCATTATATAAGTTCCTGCCCAATACAAAAGTGAAGTTTATGAATGCCCTGATAGCCGGAGTGGTTGCAGGGATCGCATTTCAGTTCTTCCAGATGCTCTACCTGAGCGGACAGATGTGGATTACCCGTTACAATGCCATTTACGGTACTTTTGCGGCTATTCCCCTCATGCTGTTGTGGATACAGATGTCATGGTTCATTGTGTTGATCGGGGCGGAGGTCTCCTATGCGGCGCAGAATGTGCGAAAATTCTCATTTGAGAAGGAAACACGCAATATCAGCCGTCGGTACAGGGATTTCTTTACATTGATGATTGCCTCGGAAATTGTGCAGCGTTTTGCCGATGAAAAGCCGCCTCTCACAGCCGACCAGATATCGGTCAGATGTAAAGTGCCCGGACGGCTTACCAACGATATCCTGGATCAATTGGTTGAGCTGAAGATTATTTCCGTGACGCCTTCTGATGGTGATGAGCGTGTCCCGGCGTTTCAGCCGGCCATGGATATCAGTTTGATTACGGTAGACCGGTTGATTTCTGAATTGGACGAACAGGGATCGGAAGATTTCATGATTGATATCGACGGGGATTACCAGGAGCACTGGAAGGCATTGATGAATACGCGTATAGGGCTCCATGGCGGGACCAGTGATCTCCAACTGAAAGATCTTTAAGCTGCCGCGGACGATAAAAAATAAAATGATTATCTTTGCCCCAAACAAGCCACATGAGTTTTATAAGTTCCATAGAAAATGTAGGTGAATATGCACTGTTGATGAAGAAGGTGCTTACTATTCCGGATAGGATGAGTGAATTTCTGAAGGAATTCATAAAAGGAGTCTTCTTCCTGGGGGTGAACTCAATATGGATCGTGGTGATTATCTCTTTCTTCATCGGTGCGGTGATTGTCTTGCAGATTGCCCTGAACATCGATTCTCCTATGCTACCCCGATTCACAGTCGGTATGGTTTCGCGTGAGATCATACTCCTGGAGTTCTCATCAACCATTATGTGTCTGATATTGGCGGGTAAAGTGGGATCGAATGTGGCGTCGGAAATAGGCACCATGCGTATTACCGAGCAGATCGACGCATTGGATATTATGGGAGTGAATTCTGCCAATTATTTGATATTCCCGAAGATAGCTTCATTCGTAGCTTTTATGCCGGTATTGGTTATCTTCAGTATGTTTACCGGTTTATCCGGCGGCTATATAATCTGTCTGGTTTTAGGGACACCATCGGTAGAAACCTATGTATATGGTATCCAGGCTTTCTTTAGGGAGTCGTTTATCTGGTACTCAATTGCCAAGTCGATGGTGTTTGGTTTTATTATCGCTTCTGTTGCCGCCTACTTTGGTTATACGGCTAAAGGAGGAGCATTGGAAGTAGGCCAGGCCAGTACCAATTCAGTGGTAATCAACAGCGTATTGATATTGGTTTGTGATTTGGTATTCACGCAGTTAGTATTGGGGTAAAGAAGTGCCGCTATGATAGAAGTGAAAAATCTGAGAAAGGAATTCGACGGCGAGATTGTTCTCGATAATATCAATGCTTCCTTTCAAAATGGGATGGTGAACATGATCATCGGTAAGAGCGGCTCGGGGAAGACTGTTCTGCTGAAATGCCTTGTCGGTCTCCTTTCTCCTACTTCGGGAGAGATCCGGTACGACGGGAAGAATTTCGTGGGACTCAAATCGAAAGAAGTACGCCGGTTGCGCCGTGATATAGGGATGCTCTTTCAGGGAGCGGCCCTTTTCGACTCAAGGACAGTATTGGAAAATGTGATGTTTCCTCTCGATATGTTTTCACGCAAGAATCGTCGTGAACGTAAAAAACGGGCCGAGTTTTGCCTGGAAAGGGTGAATCTGTTGGAGGCTGCCAATCTTTATCCTTCTGAAATCAGCGGGGGAATGAAAAAGAGGGCGGCCATCGCGAGGGCCATCGCTTTGAATCCAAAGTATCTTTTTTGCGATGAACCTAATTCCGGCCTCGATCCCAAGACATCCCAACTCATCGATGAGTTGATCCACGACCTGACAAAAGATTTCTCAATGACTACTATAGTAGTGTCACACGATATGAATTCAGTAATCAATATCGGGGACAAAGTGATTTTCATCAATGAGGGAGTCAAAGAATGGGAAGGGAACAAATCGGAAGTAATGGGAACCGACAACGAAAAGCTGAACGATTTCGTTTTTGCTTCCGACCTCTTCAAAAAAATCAAAGAAGCAGAAGAGGAAAAGGGGTAAAGAATAAAGATAGAACAATTTCATGGTAAGAGTTGTTACTCCGTAGTTACTCAATAAAAAATAAACAATATATAATATGTTAAAAATAAAGAATCTGCATGCAATTGTAGAAGAACAGGAGATATTGAAAGGGATTGATCTGGAAGTGAATGCCGGAGAAGTGCATGCGGTCATGGGACCGAACGGATCCGGAAAGAGTACCCTGGCTTCTGTGCTGGCAGGTAACCCGAAATTCGAAGTTACTCGTGGTAGTATTCTTTTTAAAGGAAAGGAACTGCTGGAGATGGAACCCGAAGACAGGGCACGTGAGGGAATATTTCTCAGCTTCCAATATCCGGTGGAGATCCCCGGTGTGAGTATGGTAAACTTCATGCGTGCTGCTGTCAATGAACAAAGAAAATACAGGAATGAGGATCCCATATCGGCTACAGATTTCCTGAAATTGATGCGTGATAAACGTGAATTGCTGGGTATGGACAGCCAACTGGTAAGCCGTTCGGTAAACGAAGGTTTCTCGGGAGGAGAAAAGAAAAAAAATGAGATCTTTCAGATGGCGATGATCAACCCGCTGTTGTCTATCCTCGATGAAACCGATTCTGGTCTCGATATTGATGCCCTGAGGGTGGTCGCAGCCGGTGTAAATAAGCTGCAGACCAGAGAGAATGCTACTATTCTTATCACCCACTATCAGCGTCTGTTAGAATATATTAAACCCGATTTCGTACATGTGTTATATGCAGGTAAAATAATCAGATCGGGTGGACCGGAACTCGCTTTAGAACTTGAAAAGAAAGGATACGATTGGCTGATAAGATAAGGCCGTAACCCCGTAACCCCTAGATAAAAATGATTGAACAACAATATATAGATCTGTTTAAGCAGTATCGCAGTGAGTTGGATGCTAATTCTGCGGAAGGGCTGAACAGACACCGGGATGCAGCTTTCGATATATTCACGCAGATTGGATTCCCCTCTTCAAAGCAGGAAGAATACAAGCACTCGAATATAATGCGCTGTTTTGATAAAGATTTGGGATTGAACCTAAGGAATATTCCTATCCCGGTCAATCCTTACGATGCTTTTAAATGTGACGTGCCTAACCTCTCTACATATACCTGTTTTCTTATCAATGACAGGTATTATAATAAAGCAGAGCAAGCAGAGAATTTACCTTCCGGTGTTTTTGTCGGTAGCTTGCTGCAATTCGCAAAAGAATATCCTGCACAGTTTGGTACTTATTATGCTCAGATTGCCGATATGAGGGATAACGGCATAGTGGCTTATAACACCATGTTTGCTCAGGATGGTTTTGTAGTATATGTACCCAAAAATGTAGAGGTTGAAAAGCCGTTGCAGTTGATTAATATCCTGCGAGGGGGGGTAGATTTGAATGTGAATCGTAGAATATTGATTATTGCCGAAGAGAATGCCCATGTGAAATTACTTGTCTGCGACCATGCCGTGGATGATGTTCACTTCGTGGTGACCCAGGTAACGGAGATCTCAGCCGCAGCTTCTGCGCAAGTTGATTTCTACGAACTGGAAGAGAATTCGGAAAAAGTAACCCGGTTGAGCAATCTCTTCAGTGAGCAAAAAGAGAATTCTAATGTAGTTACCAGCGGTATTACACTTCACAACGGCTACACACGCAACAATTACAGGTTCCGTTTGTTGGGAGAGTACGCCGAAGCGCATGCGGGAGGATTGGCTATCTGCGATAAAACGCAGCATATCGATAACTTTGCCTTTCTTGATCATGCAGTGCCCAATTGTATGAGTAACGAATTATTTAAAAATGTGTTGAAGGATAAGGCTACCGGTATTTTTTGTGGAAAGATATTGGTGGAGAAAGATGCACAGAAAACTCAGGCCTATCAGACAAACCGTAATCTGGTTTCTTCCAATACAGCACAAATGTTCTCAAAGCCACAGTTGGAGATATATGCCGATGACGTAAAATGTTCCCATGGACTTACTACCGGACAGCTTGATGAGGATGCCCTGTTTTATATGCGCGCCCGTGGTATCGATAAAGAAGAAGCCCGCCTGTTACTTATGGTGGCATTTACTCGCGATGTGGTGGATATGATCCGTATCCCTACATTGCAGGATCGCCTGATTACTCTTATCGACAAGCGTTTTCGTGGTGAACTGATGCGCTGTGGGAATTGTAATGTATGTAAATAAAGGTGATTTGTTGATTTAACGATTAGTGGATTGGAAATTAGAAGTGGAGAAGCCTAAGAAGTGGAGAAGTTGAGAAATGAAGAATCTTGAATTCTGAAATCTTGGAATCTTGAATTAACAATCGACGTAGTCAAATCCTGAATGTTGAATTTTGAATGTTGAATTGATTGAAAGATCTCGATATACATAAAATACGTGCCGATTTCCCGATACTTTCGCGAGAGGTATACGGTAAGCCATTGGTCTATTTCGACAATGCCGCTACTACCCAGAAGCCGCAGTGTGTCATGGATAAGATCAATGAGATGTACACTACTGTGAATGCCAATGTACACAGGGGAGTGCATTTCCTTAGCCAGGCGGCGACCGATGAGCATGAAGCCTCAAGAAGGACGGTTCAGGAATTTATCAACGCGGCATCTTCTAATGAAATCGTTTTCACCCGAGGTGCTACCGAGTCGATCAATTTGGTTGCATCCTCTTTTTGTAGGAATTTCTGTCGGGAAGGTGATGAAGTGGTGATTACAGCCATGGAACATCATTCTAATATTGTCCCGTGGCAGTTGCAGTGCGGTTATTATGGGTTGAAGCTGAAGGTGGTGCCCATTAATGGACAGGGAGAATTACTCCTGGACGAGTTGGAGAAAAAAATCACTTCACACACCAGATTGATTGCTGTCACCCATATTTCTAATGTATTAGGTACCGTCAACCCTATCCGGCAGATCGTGGAAATAGCTCATCGGCATGATATTCCGGTACTGATTGATGCGGCACAAAGTGTGCAGCACCGCAAAGTGGACGTCCGTGAGATCGATTGCGATTTTTTGGTTTTTTCTTCTCATAAGGTGTACGGTCCGACGGGTGTGGGTGTATTGTATGGAAAAGAGAAATGGCTCGATGCTCTTCCTCCTTACCAGGGTGGTGGGGAAATGATCTCGAGTGTCTCGTTCCAAAAAACCACTTTTAACAGCCTGCCCTTCAAATTTGAGGCGGGTACTCCGGATTTTATAGGCACTGCAGCACTGGCCTCGGCACTTCAATATGTTTCTTCCATAGGGTTAGAGAATATCGATCTTTATGAGCATGAATTGCTTCGATATGCTACCGAAAAGTTACTCACTATACCGGGATTGCGTATCCTGGGAAATGCTGCTGATAAAAGTAGTGTAATCTCTTTTCTGGTGGATGGAATTCACCCTTATGATATGGGTACGCTGTTAGATAAAATGGGGATTGCGGTCCGTACCGGACACCACTGTGCCGAGCCGTTGATGCGTGAACTGGGCGTAGAAGGTACTGTTCGTGCTTCTTTTGCCTTTTATAATACCAAAGAGGAGATAGATATGCTTATAAGTGGTATTCAAAGGATTGCTGAAATGTTTCGATCTTAATGTGCCAAACATGTTCAACGGAATTCGTTAGAATAGGCGGAGCCAATTCTAAACAATAGGCGGAGCCAATTCTAAACAATAGGCGGAGCCAATTCTAAACAATAGGCGAAGCCAATTCTAAACAATAGGCGGAGCCAATTCTAAACAATAGGCGGAGCCAATTCTAAACAATAGGCGAAGCCAACAGAAGTGTAGTTAATATGCCAATGAGCCATAAATATATATGATAATTGGTAATTATAATCAGTAAATCAGCCAATCACTAAATCAACAAATCAAACGGCAGCTTTATGCAAAAAGAGTTCCGGGGTAAGGAGAGAAATGAAGATCACGCTTTATTCATCTTGTTAAGAAAGAGAGATAAAGAGGCATTCTCCATGATATATCAAAAATATCACCGGTATCTCTATTCATTGGCATTGAAATATCTCAAGAGTGTGCAAATGGCAGAAGATACCGTGCAGCATGTGTTCGTTAAATTATGGGAGTCCACTGCAGATATTCATATAGAGATCAATTTAAAAAATTATCTCTATACAATGACAAAGAATTATATTCTGAATATGATCCGAGATCATAAGGAAGCTGTTTCGCTTAACTATGTCAATGCACAGATAGATCTTCCCGCACATGAGGATATTTTGAGGGAGGTGGAAGAAAAGCAGATGTATGAAATACTTTATAAATGCATAGAACAACTTTCGCCTCAGAAGAAAGAAATCTGTATGAGAAAGCTGAAGACATCCGATAGTAATCAGGAGATTGCCGATAAGATGGGGATATCGGTTCATACTGTGAAGTCTCATTATCAGGAATCTCTAAGAATATTACGATCCTATTTTCAGCAGATTAAGATACTTTTATTATAAAACAAGGAAGAAAGGCTCATTTCTTTTACACGGATATGTGTCTATATAATAAAGTGGAAAAGTGGTTAGGTGTCCGGGTGCCTATATGGTTAGGTCGAAAAGTCTGGATTCCCATATCCGGCATCCTAAATTCCAAATCTCGAATTGAATGCAATTATCGGACAAAAATATTATCAATAGGGTTATAGCCGAATCGGCGTCGAAAGAGGAGGCCGTAGAGGTGGTCGATTGGTTCTCTTCTACGATCGAGGGTCAACAGCACTTGTCGGATTTGCTCGATAAGGATGCCTATCTGATGGAGAGTGTTCCCAATCCTGGCAGATCATTTTCCCCGTTGCAGTCCGATCTCCTGTACGAGAGAATAGAGAAGGATATCCGCCGCAATCGCCTCAGGAGAAACTTACTCAAAGTCGCTGCCGTTCTTTTGCCGGTTCTGCTTATCACCGGGGTAAGTTTCTATCTGGACATACAGGCCGGCCTCTTCTCTGAGATAACCTATTCCGAAGTATATGTTCCCAGGGGAGAAGATGCGCGGATCTATTTCCAGGACGGTACTGAAGTATTCCTCAATGCGGATACCCGTATCCGGTATCCCGATAAATTCGGTTTGAGGAAAAGAGAAGTTTATCTCGACGGAGAGGCATATTTCAATGTGGCTTCCAATAGAAAACGTCTTTTCGTAGTGCATGCGCAAAACACAAAGGTAGAAGTGAAAGGGACCTCTTTCAACGTCAATACCTATACCAATAATGATAAAATACAGGTGGTCCTCGACGAAGGGAAGATTTTATTCCGGATCCATCAGGCCAGCTATCCTCTGCAACCGGGGCAGCAGGTCGAATACGATAAGATAACTGGGCGGACTACCTTGCGTAACCTGATTAACCCGTCCAATGCCTCATTGTGGAAGAAGGACATACTCCATTTCTATGATACCCCTCTTGCCGAAGTGATAAAGGTGCTGGAGAGGAGGTTTGACGTGCAATTTCATGTACAAACATCGGAGGCACTGAATTACAGTTATACCCTTACGACCAAACAACCCGGTATTGAAAATGTGCTGAAGGAACTCCAAAAAATATCCCCGGTAAAATTTATGATCAAGGGTGATATAATCACAGTCTCTATCTGATCATACCATAAATCTTGCAGAGCAGATTTTCTGATCCCATTGATTTCTTGCCTGTTTATTCTCTTTTTTATTTTTCACTAAGCTTTAAATATATCAATTTGTAATCTGTTTGACACCAAATAGAATATGTTCCAAAAAAAGGACTTTTAATGCCTCTATTTGTTGAATAATAGTTAAAAATATGAAGAGGGGCTTTTGGATGAAAGGTTTAAAGTTTTTGGTTTGCAGAATATTTGTCGAATTTAACCTTAGTTAAAAGCATGGAATAAATATTATCTATGTTAAATAGATAAAAAAATATGTCCTTTTTTTGTTATTCCAAAAAGTCGACGTACCTTTGACTCACTTTTTTGAGTGAATATGATGTAATAGATTGTAGATTAGTTTGCTAAGCCGTATTTAAGGGATAAAGACACTTCCTGGAAAGCTTTATTTCATGAGCTGGTTAAATAAATGATGGACTATACATAGAATGGAGAGTAAAATTAGTAGGTCATACAAAAATCATCTTCACTGACTCGTATAAAGATATCTGCACTTTCACCCTGCAGGATTCGATATCTGGATCATAGAAAAGGTTATTTACAAACAGTTCAGTAGATAAAAAACCGAAAGAAATTGCACAGCAATGATTCGCGGATTTTTGTCTTGGCATCCGTCGAGCCCGGGTGTCTGTAAAGTATAATGAAATGTCTTATATATATAAACTTAGGGTATGGTCGGCCGTTAAACAGACCACATAAAGAAATAAACACTTTATAAATTAATTAAAAAATGAGAACTAAAAACATTCTTTCAATCGCCGCTTTGATCATTTGTGGCTTAGTATGTGTGAACAGTGTGAAAGCGCAAAAAACTGATGATGTAACGGTGAGAATCAAGTTTCAACCGGTTCAGTCAATTGTAGTGAATTCTGCCGCTGATCATCAGATCGTTGACCTTGTATATAAAGATAAGACCGATTATGCCAATGGTGTTACTGTGGACAGAAACGATCATTTAGAGATTTTCAGTACCGGTGGTTTCATTGTTACAGTGAATACTAACGGAGATTTTACAAGAACAGCCGGTACCGGTGGCACTATTCCGGCAGGCGATGTGTTCGTTTCCGCAACTTTAGGTACATATACCTCGATAGGGACTCCTGCTGCCGCTGCAGGGCTGACTACCGGGGGGAAGACGCTGATAACTGCAGATGAAGGCGGAACAGCACTCAAGTACAATGTCACTTACGACAATACAGCCGGGGCAAGCAATGTTTATATCAACAAATATATCTACGATGAATCCGAATCCGAATCGGTATATACCGCGACTGTCACCTACACAATAGCGACAAACTAAAAAATACTGATTAAACAGCAGGAGGGGTAGGAGCCTTTCAGAGGAAGATACTCCTCCTTTTTCTGTTTGAGCAGGATTACACGTTAAATTTTTATCAATGAGAAAACGGAATGCATCCGGCCTGTGGATTCTTGTGGCTTTCTTCCTGTCGGTGTCCCAGGCGTTATTTTCACAGGTAGGGATCTCGGTATCCCCTCCGCGGGTTTATTACAAATTGAATCCGGGCGAAACGGGATCGCAGAAGGTGCTGGTCAGTAATGTCAGCAAAGAGCATCCGCTCAATATCTCCCTTACGTTTGGCGATTGGAAATATGATGATCGGGGCAACAACCTTATGTTTCCCCCTGACTCTCTGGACAACTCCTGCGCCGGCTGGCTGAGCCTGCCCGGCGGCACCTATATCACCCTGGAACCGGGAGAGAACCGGGAGATCGATCTCATTATGACCGTGCCTGCGGAACCCGGTAGTGACGTGAACGTACAGACCGCCATGCTGTTTGTGACGCAGATGAACCCCGTGGACGGCGTGAACGCGCAGGGTGCCGCCATCAAAATAAATGTGCGCCAGGGAATAAAAATATACCGGAAGGGGAACGCTCCGGAAATAAAGAATGTGGAAATTGAAAATCTTGCGTACGACAAGGAGACCAATTCGCTGGTACTGACCTTCGGTAACGGAGGCAATATCTGGATCAACGGCCGCGTAAGCGCCAGCCTGTTCAACCAGGGCACCGGTAAGGAGTCGGACGTAGAGGCGACCTATTTTTACACCATGCCGGGCGACCTCCGGATTATGCATCTCCCTTTCCGGCATGTGCTGGAGAAAGGAAGATATACCGCCACCGTGATGCTCGATTACGGTGATGACACTACGATAGAAGCCGCGGAACTGCAGTTCACGTATGAATAAACGAATCGCCCAGATACTGTTGTTTCTCTCCGTCGCCGGTTTTTCGTACGGACAGTTGGAATTTGGCGGATGGAGCCATAACTATCTGAACATATATACTTATGACGGATCGGCGGACGTTGACGGACACACCATGCGGTTCACCTATAACGGTGCAAACCTGAATGAACCTTACTGGAAACTTTCCGTAAGGCCTACAGGACCTATCCAGGCGACTGACGGTACGGTTCTTTTTCCTGCGGAGAAGATCAGCCTTGTGCCTACAAGGACGGAAGGGCAGGCCTACCATCCGGGACCGATCCCTACCGTGAGTCAGATAGGAATGCCTTCGCCCGTACCGCTCAACGGCACCTCCGAAGTATTTCTGGTACCCTCTTCCAACGCTCCCTTATATAACGTGAGTCAATGGAGTTCTTATTATGACCTGAGACTGGTTTTTAATCTGGTTGTGGCAGGCGGTGCGTATCTCAACTCGTTACAGGCGAAATACTTTCCTTTTACCCTCCGGTTCACCGCTTACCGGCAGGATGGGAGTATAATAGGCGTCAGGGATGTACCCTATACAATTCAGGTTCACCGGCTTTCAGGTGTTCCCCCCGAGGAAAATGAATACTCTATCCGTGTTTCGACAGAAGCCTCGACCGGGTTGTTGGAATTTAACACGATGGCCGATTACCTCAACGGCAAAAGCGTTACTTATACCGGCGGATTGTCCGTTTCCGCCACTACCGAGTACCAGGTTACGGTAAGATCCATACCTTTCCATTTTTCCTCCCCGTCCGGTGATACCCTCCCGCTGGATGTCGTCCGCCTGCAACTGAGCGGAGGTTCCGGCGTCACAGCGCCGGTGACACTGTCCACCGCCCCTAAGACGATCCTGCAGGGCCTTTCTACCGGCGGCGCATCCGAGACTTTCGATATCACTTATTCTACGGAAGCAAATGATCCACGCTTGTTCAATGTCCCTTCCGAACAGTATGAGACCTCGCTTATGTATGAAATCTCTCCCCGATAGAAAATGCGCTGTAACAGGAAAACGATCTGCTCTACAGGATTATTACTGATATACCTTTTCGTTTCCTATGGCGTAAAGGCTCAACCTGTTATAGTAGGGCCCATTGACCTGGAGATAAGGGAAACGTCGGTCAGCGGGCAGGTCGTAAGCCATATCCTGAAGATTACCAACCGGACGGAACAGCTATTTAACGGATCTGTCCGGATTGATCTGCCTTCAGATATCCGTTCCCTCTCGCGGGACGAATCGGAAGTTTCCGTTGCCCCTGGTGACAGCAGCTTTGCCGCTTATAAGTTGCTGGTAAGCAGAAACGTAGGTGCGGGAAGGAAAGCCGTCCGTTACGGTGTTTATGACGAAAAGGGGGAGAAGGTGCTGAGCCGGGAAACCTATATCGATATCGAAGAGCGGGAACAGATATATCTCCTGGCCGATGACTCGCCGGTGATGGCGATCAATCCCGAAGATTCCATACGTATTACCGTAGCGGTCAATAATAGCGGCAATACGTATGAAGAGGTGACCGTAGTGTTCAATGTCCCTAACCTGCGTGGGCATCCCCCGTTCACCGAACTGAAAGAAACGGTGGCGCCGATGGAGCAGAAGCGGTTTACCTACAGCTTTATTCCCAGCAGTAACCTGTTCCGGTCGGGGCAGTTCTCCGTGCAGGTCGCCGCTATGAAAGGAAAGGAAAAAACAATTTTCGGCAGCAAGACCGTTACCGTGCAGAATGTTTTTACCGACAGAAGCTATGTCGATACCGATCCTGCCCGCACCTTATACCCGGGACAGGGGTCGACCGGCAACTCCGTAACGCTCAGCTACCGGCAGTACAACGCTTCGTCGAATATGCTGCAACTGCAGGGAGGGGGTTACCAGAACCTGCCGGCGGGCTACCTGCATCTGAAAGGGAATATCTATAAATACAACTCCCAGCATACGCCCATAATAACCAATACGTCGCTGATGTATAAATTGTATGAGAACGAGTTCACCATAGGCAATGTGAATGAACCGACGGAGCTGCCGCTGTTCGGGCGGGGCGCCAAAGCAATATTTTCAAATAAAGAAAAAAGCAAAACGCTTACGTTTGGAGCGATCGATCAGAACTTCAATCTGGTCGGTCCGGAACCCTGGTTCTCTGATTATTACTCTTTTTACGCGCAGGGGGCGTTGGGCGCCAACAATATGGACAGGGGTGCCAAAGCTACCTATGTCTACCAAAAGAATCCGTATGAGAAAGCAATATACAATGTGGGCGGCCTGCAATGGAGAACTTTGTTGGGAAAGAAATGGAATATCCATTTGGAAGCGCACGGTGCATCGAGCAGCTATGAGAATGTACCGGGCAATAAATTCTCCGGCTCGGCAGAATTCAGGTACAGGGGCGATCTGTTTTCCGGACTGACCCTGAACGGGTCGGGATATTACAGCGACGCTTATTTCCCGGGGAGCAGAAAGGGAACGGTCTCCCTCGCGCAGGGAGTAAGCACGAAGCTGTCGAACGATATCTACATTGGCGGGAGTGTCGGTTACAACAGAACAGCGCCCAAATCATACGCCTACGACTATACCTACCGGTCGGAAAACAGCTATGCCAACGCCACTCTTTCACTACCTAAATTAGGAAGGATCTCCTCTTCGCTCTATTACCGGCATCAGGGAGAGAGCTCCCCTTCTTATGCTTCCTACCTTGATGCAGAGGCTGTGTCGGGGAACGTACGGATGGCTTCTCACCGGCTGGGAGGACAGTGGCGCTGGCAAAGTCCCAACGTGAGGCATTCCCTTTTCGGCGCATTGGAAGGAGGATTCTTCACCGATCCGTTGGGAAGCGGACGTCCCGGACAAATGAAAACAACACTGAACTATTCCTGGCAGTGGTTTACGGCAGAGACATCCTATCAGAAAGGGGCTTACTATCTCTATGAATATATGATGGCCAAACAACAAGGTAAGGAGTTTTACCGCTTTACATCCTCGGCATCGGTCAATAAAAACATATCGAAAAAGCTTTCGCTGTCTTCAAATATTAACTTTACCCGCGATGCATACCAGGGGGATGTGCCGTCGGTAAACCTTACCGCAAATTATTTTCCGAAAGATAATATGGCTTTTTTCCTGAATGCTTATTGGTACAGGTACCAGTTTGTCAATAACAGCAATGTGTTCAACGTGCAGGTGGGAGTGACCTGGAACTTCAGCAAGGCACAACCGTTGAGCGGGAAAAAAAGCACCGTTGTTGCGCAGGTATATTACGATCATAATGCCAATAACCGTTATGATAAAGGAGATGAACCGGCCGGCGGTTATCTGCTGAACATGGATGAAAAAGTGTTTATTTCCGGGGAAGACGGAAAGGTGCGCTACTCCCTGGTACCGTACGGGGAATATACCCTGAAGCCGATGCAGGCGAGGCGCTGGTTTTTCGACCGGAGAAAGGTCGCAGTAAACAGTGCCAAAACAAAGATCGAAATCCCTCTTAAACAGAGCGGGACATTGCGGGGAAATATCCAATATGTGGGCGGTGAACACAGTGTGGAGATTGTCCCCCGGTATGAGGGCTTGCGGTTTTCCGTCACCAATGCCGACCAGACCGTCGTCCAGACCATAGTGACCGATGCGGAAGGCAAGTTCCGTACCTTCCTGCCTGTAGGGGAATATACTATTACCTTAGACAGGAAGACGCTGGTAGAACATACCGATTGTAAAGACCATACCCGTACATTCAAGATAGAAGCCGGCAAAGTGAACGAGTTGGAATCTTTCGCCATCGAAATCAAATCAAGGACGGTCAACGTAAAGAAATTTTTTGCAGAATAAAATCCACTTAGGAGCAGCATAATCAGGATCCGCCACCTTTACGTTTAAGTGCAGCTTTCAATGAGTTGTGATAGTATAAGTGACTTGTGAAGTATATATTGTTTCCGGCTTATCCGGACTAATATATTTATTGATGTATTGATTTGCCGATCCGGCTATGGTGTTGTCGTAAATAATGTTATATTTCAAATCCCTTCCTCCGCTATTCGATGTAACCAAAGGAGTAGGGACGGTAGATAAGGTTACGTCGGAAAATTCGGAATAGGCGTCATTGCCCATACTGTTGGCAGCCTTGATTACCACATCGCTTACCGGTATCGTTTCAGTACCCCCTATCCTGGTGAAATTTTCGTTCGATGCTTCCACGGAAATCAGGAAACCGCCGGTACTGAAAACCGTCAAATGATTATCATGCATTACGGTAATTCCATTTTGATGATCATTTATTGAAGCATATAAGATATCTGTCGTCTTTTGTGCAGGTGTTACAACGATCGTCTGGACAGGCCGGAACTTGAGATTGATCGTTACATTGTCCGAACCGGACTGTGCTTTCGTCCTGTTTACAAATATCAGGAGCCCCATTACAAGTAAGGCTGCCGATAAAAAACGCTCACTCAAACAAAACTTATCCAAAGTATAACTGATTAAATTCGGTTTGAAAATCAATATCTTATATTTTTTCCCTTCTAATACGGGATTTTTATTTAAATTAGAATTTAAACCTAAACAAAATAAAGGAATTTTGCAAATATTCGGTGTAATTTTTTAATTTCTTCCATATTTTGTGTCTATTGTTCTGCTTCACTCCAGAAGCTACTGGTTTGCGTTCGACCAAAAACGGAGATCTGAATTTCCCCTCAACGAAGGAGTATTTTTCCGTTTTTTTACTTTTCACTCATCCTTTTTCTTTTTTTCTGTGTCTACTATAAAGAACCGATAAGAAGCTTTCAAAATTGTTAAATCGGTATCTGTGAAAACGAGAGTGTAAAAACATTGTATTTATGTTTAATTTTTAATGTGAAAAAAACCATGGGAAAAATCCATTTCAAAAAGAAAGCCATTTTCCTGATTTCCCTTTTGTGTTTTAGTCTGACTGTTAGTTCAGCACAGAAGGTGAGTTTGAATATACATGGCGAAAATCTGAGGACTGTGCTCGAAAATATTTCGAAGCAAACCGGTTATTCTTTAGCTTACAGCAAAGAAGTCATTAATCTGAATGAAGAGGTGACTATTCAGGCGAATCAAGAAGAATTGACGAAAGTATTGGATCAGTTGTTAACACCCCGGAACCTGGGTTATGAGATTAGAGACGACAAGATCTATATTTTGTACAGGGCTCCGAAAAGATCTGATTCAGAAACAACTGTTTTGACGCAACAAAATCAACCTTCCCGGCAACAACTGAGAGGTATTGTTACTGATGTGAGCGGAGAGCCAATTATTGGAGTTAACATTACAGTTTTAGGTACATCGATTGGAACTGTAACTGATATCGATGGTCATTATTCACTGGAGGTTCCAAAAGGAGCTGAGTTACGATTTACTTATATTGGCTATATCGATCAGGTTATAACGATTGAGAATCAAACAACTCTGGACATTATACTGCGGGAAGATACCGAACTTTTGGAAGAAGTTGTTGTGGTGGGATACGGCACACAGAGAAAAGAAACCTTATCCGGGTCAATAGCCTCTATTAGTGCCAATGATATAACGACAACAAAAACTGAGAACCTTATTAATAACATCCAGGGAAAAGTACCCGGCTTGTTAATTCGTCAGCAATCGGGAGAACCGGGAACATTTAACAACGCGATTAGTATCCGTGGTTATGGTGAGCCCATGATTGTTATCGATGGTATTGTGAGGAATGGAACTGCAGATTTAGCCCAGTTAAATAGTAATGACATTGAGAGTATTTCAGTGCTTAAGGATGCATCAGCAGCTATCTATGGACTGGGTGCGGCCAATGGGGTTATTATTGTGACTACAAAGAAAGGGGTATCAGGACAAACGAATATCTCCTATTCGGGAATGTTTGGGGTAAAAACTCCCACAGCTATTGAGCCGACAGTGGATGCGATTACTTATTATAGGCTTGCCAATGAGATAAATATCAATGATAAGCAACCCATCACTTATTCCGATGAATTTATTCAAAGGTATATTAATAAGGAGCCGGGCTATACCGATTATGACTGGTATGATTTGTTCATGAAAGATCATACGGTAAGTAATTCCCATAATATTTCGGTTAGGGGTGGTACAGATAAGATAAAATATTACACAAGCTTCGGATATGATGATGATGAAGGTCTTTTGGTGAGTAACATCCAATATTATAAGAGGTATAATATGAGGGGTACAATCACCGCCAACCTGACTGATGACCTGGTAATGAATTTTTCGACCTCTGCCAGAATAGATGATACCAGAAGAACCCGTGAAGATTTTATCTGGAACTATAAGACATTACTTGTTAACGAAAGAGGAAAAGGCTGGCATACAATCGCTAATGAAAAGCATTATACTGACCTGGCTCCGGAAAGTAAGAATATTGCAGCCCTGACAGACCCTGATGTAGATGGTTATAATCTTTATAAAAACCGCAGGTATCAAACTACGGTTGATCTGACTTACAAAATCCCAACAATCAAGGGGCTTTCTCTAGGTGTTGCCGGAGCCTACGACTACAGTACCTGGTATGCACAGTCGTTACAAAAGTCATATAATTTGTATGACTATCATACAGATGAATTTGCAAAGACATTTGGTACCGATAATATTAGGAATCAGATGCAGATGCAGCAGAGAATTTATGGGAGAGCTCAAGTCAACTACGAAAATTCTTGGGACAACCATAATTTTAACGGAACATTTGTTACTGAGTTTAACAGGTCCCGTGGTGATTATTTGTCAGGAGCAAGGGATTACGCCGAGTTATTTACCAAAGATATATTAGACCAGGCTTCTACATCAACAGCGACAAATGGAGGTAACAGAAATATACAAGCTGAAGCAGCCTATCTGGCAAGAATTAATTACGATTATTCCGGTAAATATCTGTTAGAGTTGATTGGAAGATACGATGGTACATATCGTTATGCTCCTGGTAAACGCTGGGCATTTTTTCCATCGGTAAGTGTTGGTTGGAGAATTTCGGAAGAGGAATTTATCAAAAATAGCCTCCTCGCACTTACAAACCTGAAATTGAGAGGTTCTTATGGTGAGACAGGAACAAATACCGGCAATCCATTTCAACATATTGCGGGTTATACCAATGATGGCCTCTATTCGTTTAATGGTTCCGGTGTTACAACAGGTATGAGATCAAATGTGCTCGTATCCGATAGGTTGACATGGGTCACATCTCTTACTAAGAACGTTGGTATCGACTGGGATTTGTGGAATGGTAAGCTGGGTGGTAACTTTGATCTATTCGAAAGAAAAAACACGGGACTTCTGGCTAATCGCCAGCAAACGATCCCTACTGATTTATTGGGGGCCACTTTTTCTCAGGAAAATCTCAATTCTAATATGAATCATGGTTTTGAATTGGGCATAACCCATAGAAATATCGTAAATAAAGATTTTTCGTACAGTATTGGTGCAAACTTTACCTATGCACGTACAAAAATCTTGCATAACGAGGGCAGTGATAATTTTAATAACTCTATGGATATCTGGCATAGTCGCACTGAAAATCGTTATGTAGGACGGTACACCGGTACCAATGCCGCGGGTAACTGGAACTGGCTCCCCGGTATTTTAACGTTGGACGGTGTATACGGATCATTGCAAGAGTATGAAACGGCTCCGTTATATAACAGGGATGTAGGAAATAGTATGATGTTGCCGGGTTCATGGAGAGTAGTCGACCTTAATGGAGATGGTATCATTGACAGGAATGACGTAACCTATAACCATTGGAATGTTGGAGGGAATCCTCCTATTCAGTTTGGCTTTACCTATTCGATGGTATATAAGGACTTTGACCTGAACCTGTTGGTGCAAGGTGCTGCCGGACACTCGATTCAATTCAAGTTGGATGATATCTGGGGGTATGGCCGTTATCCTTCTACATACGAGAAATACCTGGATCGTTGGCATACAGCGGTAGAGGGAGCTGACCCATTCGACCCGAATACCGAGTGGATCTCCGGATATTGGCCGGCACTCAGGAGCTATAATACGTATAATTACTATACATTGGATGCAGCCGGTACAAACAGGCAGATTATACCTGCAACCTATGTTCGTCTGAAGAGTCTGGAAATAGGTTATACATTCGACAAAGAGATACTGAAAAGGATAGGAATCGATAATTGCCGGATATTCTTAACCGGATATAATTTATTCACGTTGAGCAATAATCTTCTGAAAGGTGCTGATCCTGAAAAAATAGAAGGTGATTGGAATGCAGGGTTGACTTATCCGTTGATGAGGACCTACAACTTTGGTATTAACTTAAACTTTTAAAATGTATTGTCATGAAAAAATTATATAATATCACAACGATATTTTTTGCGATATTGTTACTTGTGTCCTGCGATGACATGTTTAACGATATTGAGCCATTAGATAAAGTTTCCGGCCCGGACCTGCTGGCCAATCCGGCAGGGTTAAATACTCTCCTTGCGAATATCTACTATAATATTCCGATGGAAGACTTCAATTATAGGTTTAATGCAGGGTTCAATCGCCGTGGATGGGGTGGTGGAATGGGAGATGTTTCTGCTGTTGAGTTGTTTACCGATAATGCTGGAAGATCCAGTGGTACCGGGATAGGTTCTAATAATGGAGCAAATTATTGGCCATACGCTGAAATCCGGAATGTGAACCTATTTATGGAGAATCTTGAGATAGTAAAAGATAATGGCACTATTACCGAAGATGATTATAACAGGTTGAAGAGCGAGGCTCATTTTGCCCGGGCTTATATGTACTTTGGGCTCGTAAAGCGTAAAGGTGGTGTTCCTATCATTACTGAAACGTTGGACAAGTATTATGATGGTGGAGAAAGTCCGGGGTTATATATACCACGAAGCACAGAGGAGGAAACCTGGGATTTCGTATTGGAAGAATGCGATAAGGCTGCCCAATATCTTCCACCGACACTCTCCGCCCAGGAAGGAATATTCAGAGCTTCAAAATATGCAGCGTTGGCTCTTAAGTCGAGAGTAGCACTCCATGCCGCATCATTGGCAAAGTATTGGAATAATGCCCCGCTTTCATCGGGATCAGAGGCCGTATCTAAAAATCTGGTAGGTCTGAGTAATTCATTGGCCGACAAGTATTACAAAGCCTGTATTGATGCGAGTGAAGAGATAATTAATAGTGGGCAGTTTGCTTTGTATATGCCTAATCCTGCTACTCCGGAAGAGGCGGTAAATAATTATCAGCAGTTATTCCAAACGACAAATACTACTGAATTTATTTTTGGTAAAGCATTTGCCGGGGAGACCCAGAATTCGAGCCATAACTTTGATAACTTTTACTCTCCCCATCAGGCTGCAACCGGATTTCATAAGGATACTCGTTACAGTATTATGTTGGATCTGGTGGATGTGTACGAAGATTTGAATAGTAATGGTGAAAGCGCTCCTGTCAGAACAAGGACGGATGGTGTGGAAAATCAATACGTGGCTGATCCTGCGAATCTGAATGTGAATACCCCATTTGTAAAATATGAGGATCCCACTGAAATTTTCAGGAATAAAGATCCTCGCTTCCATGCAAGTATATTATACCATGGCAGTGTATTCAGGAATGTGGAGATGGTGATACAGGCCGGTTTGATCGATCAGAATGGAGGAGTTCATGTTTATACCAACGATAGTTTTGCCGGAAAAGATGGTAAAACATATTGGTCGTTGGGAGCCGAATCAGGTGCCCAGGCAACAGGTTTCTTCGGTATGGATAATTCTGACAATACAAATTATACTACAACCGGTTTTACGATCAAGAAGTTTTTAACTGCAGGTTCTGCCCCTCTGTCAAGAGAGAACGGTAGCTCTACAATCCCCTGGATAGACTTCAGGTTGGCAGAGATCTACCTTAATTATGCGGAGGCAGTGGTGGAAAACGGTAGCGGACATGGCGACCGGGCAAAAGCATCTCAGTATGTGAATGATATCAGGCATCGTGCCGGTTTATCGGGAAATGTTCCCCTGACACTGGAGAATGTGAAGAAAGAACGTAGGGTAGAGTTGGCATTTGAAAACCACCGTATGTGGGATTTGGTTCGTTGGAGAGAATTCCATGTGTTATTCTCTAACAGGAATAAGAGACATGCCTTACTTCCTATGTTGGACTTAAGAGAACAGCAGCCTAAATACATTTTTGTCCGTGCAAATTGGATTCATGATGAAAGAGGAGGAGGACAAACATTTCAGGCCTCTAGTTATTATCAGGGTATACCCAACACGAATATCAACAAATTGATTCCTAATAACTTTTAAATAAAATATTATGAATAAAATTACTATATTGATGTTGTCTGTTGTATTTTGCTTTTTTACTTCTTGTGAAATAGACAACTATGAAGAACCTAACGCAGAGGTTCATGGATACTTTTATGATGAAAAAGATGGACAAACTCTGGTGGGTACCGATATTTTGGATGGCAATTCGATAGGAGTGTATGAGCAGGGGTTTGCCAGTGAATCGAGACAAACATGGTTTATTGATAATACCGGAGAATATCTCAATAAAAGGGTTTTTGCTGCAACATACCGGATAGAGTTCATAAACACTAATTTCTATCCATATGATGGAGACGAAATGTGGACCGTGAAAAAAGGCAAGAATGAACGTAATTTTGTGGTAACTCCTTTTATTCGTATAAAAGATGCTACAATTACTTACGATGCTGCTTCCGACAAGATAATAGCCAAATGTAAACTTGAAGCAGGTGGAAATGACGTTACCCTGAACCAGATCCGACTATATGTACATACCGATAAGTGGGTTGGGAACCGAATTAACAACGGAGTTCAGGGTACTGCTGTTATCAATGCGAATGGTGAAACGATCGATCCTGCAAAAGAATATACCTTGGTTATTGATCGTGCTGAACATAAGGAGTTTTTCAAGTATTCCAAAAACTATTATTTTAGAATTGGAGCACAAGCAAAAGGTCCCAGTCAATACGGAACGATCAGGCATAATTATTCCCCTTTGGTTGTGATCAACATATAACATGCTGACTTATGTGTATAATCGCAATAACAATTGTGATTATACACATTTTCATTTTTCTGGATATCTTTGTTATGTCATAATTTTACAATAAAAGTAACCTATACGATGAAGAAAATACTTATATCCCTTTCTTTCTTCTTTTGGGGAGTATCATATCTGTTCCCATTTGATCCAAACTCGGTATATACCCAAAGGCCGAATGATCCGGAGGCATATTATTTTACCCGGGAGAATTATGGATTTACAGATGGACAAGATATTTCTGAAGCTCTTCAGAATGCTATTGACCAATTGAAGAGAGAAAAGAATTTTGGAATTTTATTCATCCCTCAAGGCAAGTATAGGGTTAGTAAGACCATATATATACCGAATGCAATCCGTCTTATAGGATATGGAAAAGAACGACCTGAATTTATCCTGTCGGAGAATTCGCCGGGGTTTCAGGAAGAAGTATCGAATGATAAAGGTAAAGCAAAATATATGTTTTGGTTTACCGGTGGCATTGTAGAGAAAGATCAACAACCGAGAGATGCCGGAGCCGGTACATTTTACAGTGCCATGTCGAATATAAATATCCGTATTGAAGACGGCAATCCGCATGCGGTTGCTCTGCGGACACATTATGCACAACACAGTTTTGTGAGCCATATGAGTATCTATATCGGGAATGGAAAAGCGGGTCTGTTTGATATCGGTAACGAGATGGAGAACATGGCCTTTTTTGGAGGCGACTATGGTATCTATACGACAAAAGCGTCTCCCGGGTGGCAGGTCATGATGATGGATTCTTACTTTGAAGGACAGAGAAAAGCTGCATTGCGTTGTCAGGAGTCGGGTATTGTCTTTGTAAATCTGCAAGTGAAGAATGTACCAACTGTCATTGAGATTGATCCGAACTACGCAGACAGGTTAATGCTTGAAAATTGTCGCTTCGAAAACGTGAGTGGCCCTGCATTCATAATCAGTAATGAGAATAACAGTAATAACCAGATAACCCTGCGTAATGTGGATTGCATGAATGTACCCGTTTTGGCATATTATAGAAGAAGCAGGGAATATACAAAAGTTGATTATCTTACGTATAAGATTAAAGAATTTGATCATGGTCTTCAGATGGAATCCATGGTATCAGATCCGGAATATCGTACCACCAGCAATATTATGCCTCTGAATCAATTACCTCCTATTGTGCAAAAAGAGATTCCCTCTCTGCCGGATATGGGTACATGGGTAAATATCCGGGATTTAGGAGCTATGGGTGATGATGAAACGGATGACACCAAAATTTTCCAGTATGCCATTGACAACTACGATAATATCTACGTGCCGCAAGGGTGGTACAAAATATCGGAAACACTCCGGATGAAGCCGACCACTTCTCTTATAGGTCTTCATCCGATGGGAACACAGTTGAAACTGGAGGAGAGTACTCCCGCATTCAGTGGTTTTGGAGGACCTGTAGCTCTTTTAGAATCCTCAAAAGGAGGATCAAATATACTGAATGGAATCGGAATCAATACGGGAGCCGTTAACTACCGGGCAGTAGGTGTGAAATGGATGGCCAATGCAGAATCGTATGTGAATGATGTGAAATTTGTGGGAGGGCATGGAACGATGCGTAAACCGATCAACAGTGATCGGCCATCTCAGAGCTATTCCAGACGGTCGACCGTGAGTTCACCGTCAAATCCAATATATGAGACAGGAAAAGACTTGGCATGGGATAACCAATACTGGAGTTTTTGGATCAATGAAGGGGGAGGGACATTTAAAGATATCTGGACCGCAAGTACATACGCAACCAGTGGAATTTACGTAAACAATACCTCTGTGCCGGGGAAAATTTATGCAATGTCTGTGGAACATCATGTGAGGAACGAGGCTACTTTTAAAAATGTCTCTAATTGGAAAATATATTGCTTCCAACTGGAGGAGGAGAGGGTTGAAAGTACCGAATGCCAACCTCTGGAACTGATAAGTTGTAAGAATCTGGTATTTGCGAATCTTTACATGTTTCGTGTAATACGTATCAATGAACCCTACCATAGCTCGGTCAGAGTATGGAATTGTAAAGATATCGAGATGTTGAATGTACACAATTATGCGCAGACAAAATATACAAATAACGTTACCATTTATGACATAAACAAAGATATTGAAGTACGTCCCTGGGAACTACAAAAGATCACTATTACCGGAGAGGAGCCAAGTAACAGGAATAGTTCAAGTCAGAAGAACGGGGTACAGGAACTGGCTTCCGGATTTGATTTTATTGAGGGTATCACCAGTGACAGTAAAGGGAATATTTATTTCAGTGAACATCGGATGCGCCGCATCTTTAAGTGGTCTGCAGCCGACAATTCATTGTCGCTGATAGCTGATTTCCCCTGGAAGCCGATTCAACTGGCGGTTGATTCGGAAGATAATTTGCTTGTATCCTTCAGATATGATCCGCAGCCGGGTTATAGGGTAAATGGAAATCCCGAAGCAGATTTGTTTGAGGAACTTCCAGACAGGACAGGCACTTCTTTCAGTGGATGGGGAAATTCAGGATTTGCGGTGAGAATGTATTCCATCGATCCCGATGCTCCTGAGGAGACAATACAACTGCTCCCTTTAGTAGAAATGGGTACCGTACAAGATGTACATAAAGCATTATATGTTTCGAATAAGTGGCGCGACTTTCATGATTTCAATGAAGTGACGGTATATGTACCGGAGAAATGTTTTGTGGCACCGGACGATAAAACAATTATTCCGCAACTGTATGACCTTGCGAGAGGATCCTCTTTGCTTGAGGCTTTCCCGGGGCAACCGTTTTATACATCGGATGAATATGACCGTAGGATAGTAAAAATGGATGTGGGCAATGATGGTACCTTGTCGAACCTGACCTATTTTGTGGAATGGGGTGAGTTTGGGTTGACCGTGGATCATAAAGGGAATCTCTATGTGGCAGATGGTCATATTCTCGTTTTTGATAAGGATGGATCCCGGAAAAAAATAATTCAGGTGCCTGAACGTCCTTCCACAATCCGATTCGGAGGCAGCAATCAGAATGAACTGTTTATTACCGGTCGGTCAAAATTCTTTAAGGCTATTGTCGATTAAAGTTACTTTTTTTGATACGTGAGATTAGGTTCTAAATTGTCCATCTTTTTTTACATACGTTATTTATCACAATTGAAAATATAAAACCCGACGAATGATGAGAAATCTGTTTTTTTACCTGGCCCCACTTCTGCTTTTTGTTTCATGTTCGTCTTCTCAGAAAGAAGACACAAATTATACTGCTGCGCTTTATAAGTACGAACAGATGCAAATGGATACTGTAAACAGTTTGCAGTACAAATGGGATAACAAAGAGATATATGAATCGCTATTGCTGGATGGAGCTGAATCACTCGATAACTGGGAGTTAGCCTATACAAACGGAGAGAATGTGGGAACAGTTTCGCTCTCTACCGAAAAAGTATATGAAGGAGAATCATCCATAAAGTTCAAATCACCTACCAAACAGCCGGTTGATTTAGGTTCGGGAGGAAGGTATTGGGGGAGACAGAATCTTACGAGAAAATTCGACAGTGAAGATTTTTCGAAATATAATCGAATATCGGTTAATATTTATCCTGAGTTTGAAGGCTTCAGAAAACTCTACCTGACTATTATTTTACACAATGCCGATAATGTCCCCGATGTATATGGTAAAGAGGGATGGCATACGGTTATGTTGGAAAACAATCAATGGAATAAGTTGGTGATGGAAATACCGCATCTTCCCAGGAATGAGGTGACAGGTATTACCATCAGCTACGGTTTACAAGGAAATGAGATAGATGCTTCCGATACCATTGTCTATTATGTCGACAATCTCATGCTTGAGGTTGTAGATGCCGATTATTATGAAGGATGGGGAACCGACAAGGAGATTTCATTTACCCATTCTGGTTATAATATCAAGGATGAAAAAATTGCTTTTACATCCATCCTGGGAGAGGAAAGATTTAGAGTTGTCAATACAGCCTCCAATAAGAGTGTACTTGAGAAAGAAGTAGAAAGGAGCTCGGGAAATATAGGTGATTTTACGGTTTTCGACTTCTCTGAACTCAAAACTCCGGGTAATTACAAGATCGTGTATGGTGATACAGAATCAAAGAGTTTTTCTGTTGGAGATAACGTCTGGGTACCGATCATTGAAAAGATCACAAATCAATATTATTTACAACGGTGTGGATTTGACCAGCCCGGAATTCATCTGGAGTGCCATACCGATTGGTATACAGTTTTTAAGGGAGATACCATTGTGATGGCCGGAGGATGGCACGATGCCGGAGATTTGTCGCAGTCGTACTGGCAAACGGCAAGTGCAACAGCCGCATTCTTCAGGCTTGCACGCCTCTATCAGGAAGAAAACAAAACTTTGTCCGACAGGTTGGTCGAAGAAGGGTTATGGGGTTTGAACTGGCTTCATAAGAACCGTTTCGAGGGACTGGAAGTAATTAGCTGGACAACCATGGATAGTTATACCGATGGGATAATCGGAAACTTCGACGACAAATATATGGAACTTCGCGGTAATATCAATGTTGTGGAAAACTATTATTCAATTATAGCAGATGTGGAAGCGTTCCTTATGTTGAATAACAGGAACGATGAAGCAGCAGAAAAGTCGCTGGGCCTTGCAGTCGAATATTGGGATCTGCTCTCAAAGGAAAAGATAGAATGGAATACCGAGCAGCTATCCATCGCTTTGTTGGCCGGGACGAAATTATATAACGCTAACCCGGCTGACAGGCTGAAAAATGCCCTCGTTGAATATGCCGATTCATTGATCAGTTATCAGCAACAGGAGCCTATGAACTGGACAATTCCCTTGAATGGATTTTTCTACTGGGACAAAAGTAAGGATAATTTCTTCGGATATAACCATAGCTGTACGGCTGCTTCACCCATTTTGGGATTGGTAGAACTTTGTAAACTGTTCCCTGATCACAGCAATTATGACAAATGGTATGAATCGGTAAGGTTATACACTGAATATATAAAGACAACTGCAAAATTGACCGAACCTTATTATATGATTCCTGCCAATATCTATAAGCTGAAAGATACGGAAGACGACAAACAGATAATGAACGGGGTCAAATTGGATGAAGAGCACTATCTGAGGATGTTTCCTGTCTGGCATGCATTCAGGGGTAATAGTTCCATAATGCTCTCACCTGCTACGGGAATCGCTTCGGCCAATCGTCTGCTGAACGATCCGGAACTACATAAGATAGCACTTGCCCAATTGGAATGGATGGTAGGTAAAAATCCATTCAATCAGAGTTTGATGTATGGAGAAGGATATGATTTTTCTCCGCAATATGCCGTTTTTACAGGTGATATCGTAGGTGGATTACCGGTAGGTATACTTACAAGGGATGACCTGGATATTCCTTACTGGAAAGCTGCCGTATTGCATAATTATAAAGAATTGTGGGGACAGCCGGCGTTCCGGATGATGGAGTTAATGGCGTTGTTGCATCAGTACAATAAATGAGAATAGTAGATACCATAAAAGATAGATTGATATGAAACGAAGATTGCATTTATTACTGTGTGGTTTATTGTTTGTTGTTGTATCAATGCAAGGGCAAACAGTAGTTACGAAATCAATGTACGAAACCAGACCCGATGATGCCGATGCATATTATTTCACCCCTGAGAATTATGATTTCAGGCCGGACGGTAAATCAGATCTCTCCGATGCTCTTCAGAGAGCTATCAATCAGGTAAAAATTGAGAGAAATTTTGGAGTGTTGTTTATTCCTGAAGGAAAATACAGGATCAGTAAGACAATATATATCCCACCGGCAATACGATTGATAGGTTATGGAAAGAACAGGCCGGAATTTATCCTGATAAAGAATTCTCCGGGTTATCAAAAAGAAACCCTAACAGAAAATGCGGAGACATATAATTATATGTTCTGGTTTACAAGTAATCTGGTGACAGAGAATCAACGGCCTGCAGATGCAAATGCCGGTACGTTCTACAGCGCTATCTCCAATATCAATTTCACCATTGAGGATGGAAACCCTAACGCCATCGCTTTAAGAGCACATTTTGCGCAACATGGATTTGTAAGCCACTCTGTCATAAATGCCGGTAAAGGTAAAGCCGGTATGTACGATGTAGGCAATGAAATGGAAAATGTATATTTCATTGGGGGAGATTATGGTGTTATGGCTAACAGAACCTCTCCGGGATGGCCTATGATGATGATCGATCTATTGTTTGAAGGGCAACGCTCTGCTGCTATATTGGCGAATCATTCCGATCTTACGATTGTAAATATGGAAGTGAAAGATACACCGATAGCGATAGAGATGAAGCAGGGTGTCTTCAACCGGATATATCTTGAAGAGGGATATCTTACCAATGTTGACCGGGGAGTGGTTGTCGGGGTTGATTATAATGCCCATAACCAACTGAATATTGTAAATACGTATTGTAACAATGTAAAGGTTGCCGTAGATTTAGCACATGGAGAAGATATAGTCAGTGCAAATTACAGGAATTATCATATAAAGAATCTTACCTCAGGGTTGATCGTTGATGATTTAAACGATGATTCCAACTATGAAACCGTATATGATATCGTTCCTTTACAAAAAACGACCGGTAGGATTCATAAAAAGATACCATTGCTCCCGTCGGTTACAGAGTGGGTTAATATAAAAGATCTGGGAGCTAAAGGAGATGGAACGACGGATGATACCGAAATAATTCAGAAAGCTGTAGCCGCACATAAAAATATTTACTTTCCCACGGGATGGTATCGCATTACAGAAACCATAAAAATGTTGCCCGGGACTAATCTGATCGGATTCCATCCTTTTGCTACCCAATTTATCATTGAGGAGAGTACACCTGCTTTCAGCGGATTTGGATCCCCGGTTCCTATGGTTGAATCATCGGAAGGTAGTAATAATATTATCAATGGAATAGGGGTGTCAACCGGTGGATATAATAATCGTGCAGTAGGTATAAAATGGATGGCCGGCGAGAATTCATACATGAACGATATAAAATTTGTCGGAGGTCACGGTACCATGAGGAAGCCTGACCCCAGTGCTACCGGGCAACAGCAGGGATGGAGCAGCCGTGGAGGTGACCGCTCACGCATAAGTTCTCCGACAAATCCTATTGCCATGCAGGGACTTGATCTGGCCTGGGATAATCAGTACTGGAGCCTGTGGATAACCAATGGCGGAGGAGGTATCTTTAAGGATATATGGACAGCAAGCACCTATGCCGGTGCCGGTCTGTATGTGAGCAATACTTCAACACCCGGTTATATCTATGCAATGTCACTCGAGCATCATGTGCGCTTTGAATGCAGACTGGATAATGTCTCCAACTGGAAATTTTATGCATTCCAGTTTGAAGAGGAGGGAAGGGAAGGAAAAGACTGCCAACCTCTGGAGATGACTAGTTGTAAGGATTTGATGTTTGCCAATACCTGGTTTTATAGGGTGATCCGTGTAAATACGCCTCGTCCTTATGGAATCAAAATGACTGACTGTCATACGATAGATTTCCGCAATATGCGGAATTGGACACAGGTGCTTTATCCTACCGAACTTACGGTATATGACATGAATAAGAATCTGTCGCTCTATCCGTTGGATTTTGCCCGTGGCGTTGTGACGGGTGATGAGACTGGTAGAAAACTGAAGAATGAGGTCGGTATTCCTGAAAAATTGGCTTTTGGGTTTGAATTTGCCACGGGAGCAGTGGCGGACAGTAAGGGGAACATCTATTTTTGTGAGAATAGGTTAAAGAAGATATATAAATACGATGCCCAAACGGGAAATGTTTCCCTGTATAGTGATTATCCATGGAAACCCTTCTCATTGGCAGTTGATATGCAGGATAACCTTATTGTTATTTGTCGTTACGATCCTCAGCCGGGATACCTGATTGATGGAAAACAGGAAGCTTTCACAACGTCTCTTCCGGATGACAATCCGATGTATAGCGGATGGGGAAATAGCGGATGGGCTGCATTGGCCTATGCAATAAGTCCCGATAATGCGGATGATATGCAGGTGCTGCCCAGGGTTCGCTCTGCTGAAGTAAACAGTATACAGCGGGTTGTTTATCCTACGCACAGGTGGCGCAGCAATTTTGATGCCGTTGCCGAGTCAATGCCGGAGACAAGTTTTATCGCTCCCGACGGAGTTACGATCATTCCGGAGACGTATGACTTGGGGCGTTCCGTACAACTGATGGCTGTGACCCCGGGACAGATAAATCCGGTATATATGTCGCATGAAGATAGCAAAACAACCGCAAAGCTGACTGTTGACGGAAAAGGCAGACTTTCCATTATGCATAAGGATATTAAGAGGGGAGAATATGCCACGGTAACAAGTAGCGATGGGACTCTTTATCTGGCGGAAGGACAGATATTCGTATTTGATGTGGATGGTAAAGAAATAAAACGGTACAATGTGGATGAACGTCCCATATCGATGGTGTTGGCTGGCGAGAACGAAGATATTCTCTTCTATACGACAGGCACTTCTTTTTACAGGCTTAGGGTTAAGTAACAACTAAAGATTTTCGATACGATGGACGCTAAAAGGTTTTTTTCTTTCCTCCTCGTTCTTTGCTGGGTTCTATCAATAGAAACCTATTCCCAGATTGTTTTGAATGAGGTAAATGAAGTGATACCCACCTATATGATCGATCCTCCTAATGTGATGCCCCGGTTTTACGAGGGACATAACCATCAGGGTGTGCAACGCAGAATCTATCCTTATCCTTTTGATGATGGATTGACCACTAATAAGCAACCGGTGGAATATCCCATGATTCAGGTGGAAAACGACTTCATCCGGCTGGGTATTGCTCCCGGACAGGGTGGCCGGATCTATTATGCGTATGACAAGACCAATGACTATAACTGGTTATACCATAATCATGTTGTAAAACCATCGCTTATCGGCATGGTTGGAAACTGGCGTTCCGGAAGTCTTGCCTGGGGATATCCGCATCATCACGGACCTACTACCGTGGAAGATATGGATTATGAAATTGAAGAACATCCCGATGGAAGCAGGACGATCTGGATTAATTGTACGGAACGCCTCCAGAGAGTGAATTCTTTGATTGGCTATACCATCTACCCAAACTCATCGATAGTTGAAATGACGATTGACCTGCGTAACAGGACGGAAATGGGAAATTCCTTCCTTTTTTGGGCTAATCCGGCAGTGCATTCCGACTCTGCTTACCAGGTTATCTTCCCGCCTTCGGTGCAGTATGTCACTTTCCACGGTAAACGGGATATGACCTCGTGGCCTATAGCCGATAGTTTTTTTAATGGCTATAATTTCACTGGCATGGATATTAGCTGGTGGAAGAATACGCACGTGCCGGTATCCTTCTTTTCCTGGAATCCTATCGAAGACTACTTTGGGGGTTACGACTATAACCTGAGAGCGGGTACTGCCTGGATTGGCAACCACCACGTCTCCCCCGGAATGAAGTACTGGGCCGACGGGAATAATCCAAACGGTCTTAATACCAACAATGGGTTGACAGATAACGATGGACGCTATATAGAACTTATGGCTGGATTTTATACCGATAATCAGCCGGACTATAGTTGGATGGAGCCGTATGAATCAAAATACGGGACTATGATCTGGTTCCCTATCCGGGAGTTGGATGGCTTGAAGTATGCCAATCGCAATGGCGCCTTGAACTACTTTATCGATGGCTCCCATATTGATGTGCGTTTGAACACTACCATGTCTCATCCGAATGCAAATTTTGTGCTTTCGTCGAAAGGTGTTGAGGTAAAGAGTGAATTTATTAGCATATCGCCTGCCGAACCGCGTAAGATCATTACTCTTTTGCCGGATAATCTGGGGGAAAATGATATCGAAATGACATTGTTTGATGCAGATGGCGAGGTGTTGCTTTCCTTTATACCCGGAAATCATAATCTTCCTCCATATGAGAAACCGGAGCCATTAAAGCCTTTTGCATCCCCGCAGGATATCCAGACGGTGGAAGAATTGTACCTGACCGGTCTGAGGATAGATCAGTTTCACAGTATCATGGATCCTATACCGTATTATCAGGAGGCTTTACGTCGTGATCCCAATAATTCAAATGTCAATACCCAATTAGGCATCCTGAGTATAAGGGTAAAGGATTGGATATCTGCAGAAAAATACCTCCGGATAGCTACAGACAGGGTCAGAATGAATTATACACGCCCTAAAGATTGTGAGCCTCTTTATTATTTAGGGATTACGTTGCGTGCATTGGGCAGGACAAATGAGGCGTATGATGTATTGTATGATGCCACCTGGGGAACTGCCTGGCATACTGCAGCCTATTATCAACTAGCAGAAATCGATTGCCAGCGTCAAAATTGGGATGTTGCTCTCGATCATATCAATCGTTCTTTGACCACAAATTCCCGGAATATGCGTGCCTTAAACCTGAAAGGTATTATCTTGCGTAAGATGGGAAAACTCTCCGAAGCAGAGGAATGGTTTGACACGGTATTGAAGGAGACCAAGATTAATCATATGGCACAAAATGAATTGTATGTGATGAGTGGGGTGGAAGGTGACCTGGATGTTCTTGAACGTTGGATGCGGGATGATGTACAGGCTTATCTTGAACTCTCTACTGAATATACCGCTATCGGACTGTATGATGAGGCTCTTCAAATGATGTCGCGCTTGGAGGCCAAGGGTGAAACTTATCCGATGTTGTATTATTTTATTGGATATAACTATCATCTGCTTGGAGACGAGGCTACAGCTTTATCCTATTATCGTAAGGCAGAGACAATGCCTACTGATTATTGTTTCCCATTCCGGTCGGAAGCTGTCTTTGTGCTTGAAAATGCCATGGAATTAAACCCTGAAGGAAGTTATGCTCCTTACTATTTAGGAAATCTGTTTTATGAGAGACGGCCTGAGAAAGCAATCCAATTGTGGGAAAAATCGGTTGGTTTGAATGATTCTTTCTATATTGTTCATCGCAATTTGGGACTGGCTTACAATGAGATTCAAAAGAATCCTTCGAAAGCACTTGAAAGCATGAATAAGGCTGTCGGAATCAATAAGGATGATGCCCGCCTATTGTTTGAGATTGATCAGTTGCATGAAGCCAACCAAATTTCTCCGGCAGATAAATACACATTCTTGATGGATAATTATGATACTGCCAAGAAAAGATATGAAACTCTCTTGCGGCTTATCACCCGTGCCGTAGAATATGGAAAATACGACGAGGCTCTCTTTATGCTCGATAATAATAGTATTGTGGAGTCTGAGGGAGCAAGAGAGAAGCAGAATGCTTATCTGAACAGCTATAGTTTACGGGCCAAGGCAATGATCGACAAGGGTGATTATGCGTCAGCCTTGAAAGATGTAAATGCAGCTCTCGATTATCCGATAGGATTAGTGGCACGGGCACGCTATGCACAACTGTACTATCTGGAAGGCCTTATTTATGAGAATACGGGGCAACAGGCACAAGCCGTATCATCGTATGAGAAAGCACTTGAGGTGGAGACAGCAGGAGGGCGAGACCGTGAGTATAATTATTATAAAGGTCTTGCACTTCAGAAATTAGGCAGGGATGCCGAAGCCCGGCAATTATTCGAGTCATTGTTGCAGGCGAGTCGTGATGATGGTGCCTATTCTCAGTTTGATGGAAGAGCTACAAGTGCGGCACAAAGGGTGAATGCCCTTTATCAGGCAGGATTGGGTTATATGGGATTGGGTGATAATGCCGGGGCGGCAAAAGAGTTTAAAGCCGCATTGGAAATTAACCCCGGTCATATTTGGAGTAAAACGTATTTGGATGATGTAAAATAAAGGATAGGAATGATGAAAAAGAGATCAATTTTGATGGCAGTTTTAATGTCATTGTTTGTGACAGGGTGCTACTCCTCTCCACAGACACCCCTTGATGAAGTGAAGCAGGAAGGAGCCTCGATCGTAAAGAACGAAAAAGGAGGATTTGATCTTTATGTGAATGGAGAGCAGACATATATCAAAGGGGTTGGCGGGACAAATAAAGTTGACCTCGCTGCCCATAATGGAGCAAATGCATTCCGTACCTGGGGTGGTAACATCAACAGTATTTCCCGTGATGTAAAATTGGCTTCGGAGAATAATATGTTCATTATGCAGGGAATAAGCCTGCCTAAAGATCCGGCATCGTACGTAGATGATGATTTTAAAGCGAAAACAATGCAGACAGTCAAGGTTATAGTGGAAAAATTTAAGGATGATCCAAATATCTTAATCTGGGGTCTTGGTAATGAAATTGAACTCGGAGGAAATAATAACAGTGCACATTCCTGGGGATTTGTGGAAGAATTGGCAAAAATGATCAAGTCTATCGATTCCCGTCATCTTGTAGCAACGGTGATCACCCATAATTCCAGAGCGCTGGATTCAATAGCAAAATATGCTCCGAGTCTCGATTTGATAGGGATCAACAGTTATGGATCCATAGGGAAAGTCGAGGAAATCGTGGAAAAATCTTCCTACAAAGGAGCCTATATGATAACCGAATGGGGGCCTACAGGCTGGTGGGAAACTACCCAAACGGAATGGGGAGCACCTATTGAGCAGACCAGTGAGGAGAAAAGGATCGTCTATGAAAGCAGATATAATGATTATATCTATGGGGCTAAACGCTGTTTAGGCTCATTCGTATTTCTATGGGGGCAGAAAGAGGAGCGTACTCCCACCTGGTTTAGTATGTTTGTTGAAAGCGATGTCCCGGGACTTCCTCTTAATGGAGAAAAAACGCCTATGGTGGAAGCGATGGAGCGGGTATGGAAACGTACTGAACTCACTCAAACGGCACCGGTGATACACAATTTTACAATAGACGGTAAAAAGGGAGCTGAGAATCCTTATGTAGCTAAAGGACAACCTTTCACCGGAGAAGTGGAGGTGGTCGATAAAGAGGGAGACAAACTCACGTATGTATGGGAAATACTTAAAGAGGCTACGGTTTTAGGTAGCGGAGGATCATACGAACCTCGCCCCGATAGAGTCGGGGAGGTGGTGACGACCGATATAAATAGGTTTTCCACTTCATTATCGGAGCCCGGCAACTATCGCCTTTATGTATACGTATTAGATAATACGGGTTTCGTATCCACAGTGAATGCCCCATTTCAAATAACTGATAATTGAAAGAATTATGAAACAAGTTTTGTTTTCAATACTGATATCCGCCCTGTTTTTAGGGAGTAGTTGTACTTCCTCCGGGGAGAAAGATTTCAAGGTGAAATTCGATAGCAGTAAGGAAGTTTCAGGCAAAAAATTTGCTATTAAAGATATTAATCCTGACCTCCCTACTGATTGGGATGACTTTAACTTTGTAATACTGGAATTCAGGATTACAACCGCCCAGCGTTTTCATGTAGGGTTTACTACCGATGAGGGATATAATGAGCTTCGCGTGATGAGTTATGTGCCCAATGCATGGAACAGGCTTGCTATTCCGTTGAAGTTTTACAGGGAACTACCCGATGCGAGACATGACCTGGCTGCTACATTTAACCAGCCGCGTTATACAGGCTGGATTAATCTTGGCGGAAAGCGTACTCCCTTGACCGGCGTTGATTCTATTGGAATCCGGATGCGGGTGCCCATCGGAAATCCCGAATTTGAGATCAGGAACATCACGCTTTCAGTGGAAGATCCCGGAGACCAGTATCTCGAAACAGTTCCTGCCATAGATGAATTCGGACAATCTAATTTAGTGGATTATGAGGGTAAAATAAAATCGTTGGAACAACTTCAGACCGAGTGGAAGGATGAAGAAGAGGAACAGTTTGATACCCATGTTTATAACTACTCGAAATACGGGGGATATAAACAGAAACAGATGGAGGCTACCGGTTTTTTCAGAACTGAGCAGATTGATGGGAGATGGTGGTTTATCGACCCGGAGGGATACCTTTTCCTTTCGGTAGGTGTTGATTGTGTTCATCCCTCACCCGGCGGCCTGGCAAAAGAGGTGGATAAGCGTGAGAATATGTTCAAAGAACTTCCCCCGAGAGATTTATTCCCCGGTAATAATTCCTATCCCAATGATTATTCTTTCGGGCTTTGGAATCTTTATCGCCGTTACGGTGAGGATTACAGGGATAAGGCCAATGAAATGGTTATCCGGCGAATGGAGAAATGGGGTATCAATACAATCGCCAATTGGTCGAGTTCCGACATTATGAATATGAATCGCAAGGCCTTTGTGACGTCGATGCGTACAGCAGGAGTAGAAGGGAGGCTTATGGGACTTGCAGACGTGTATACTCCAGACTTCAACGAAAAATTGGATGAAGCAATGAGAAATTCGGTCGGAAGGCAGAAAGATAATCCATGGGTGATAGGTTTCTTCGTTGGAAACGAACCCGCATGGATCGGGCATGAAGAACGTGTATGTAATATTATTCTGGATGGGGTAGATTGCCCTATTAAGACAGAGTTGACGGAATATATATCAATTCACGGGAAATCATCGGAATCTTATAAGCGGTTTGTATGGGATACTTTCGAGATATTTATACAAGCTGTAAAAGAAGCACAAAAGAAATATGCTCCTCATCATTTAAATCTGGGATATCGTTTTGGAAATCTTGATGAAATAGAGGAAGAGGTGTTGCTGATTTGCAGTAAAGCTTTTGATGTACTTAGTTTTAATAGTTATGCACTGGAGCCAAGTAAAGAAATGATGGATAGAGCGCTTAGGGTTACAAATCTACCTATGATAATAGGTGAATATCATTTTGGTACGGTGGATAGGGGAATGGCGCAATCACTTTGGCAAGTCGATTCTCAGGAGGAGCGGGGTGTTGCATATCGTTATTATACGGAACAGGCGTATTCCCACCCTGGTTTGATTGGCACAGCGTATTTCCAATGGGCCGATCAGGATATCACAGGCAGGCGAAATGATGGAGAAAATTATAACTGTGGTTTGATAGACGTCACGGATCGTCCCTATAAATATCAGGTAGAGGCAATGCAGGAAACGGCAAAAGTTCTTTTTGATGTGCATGCAGGGAATAAAGCGCCCTATGACAAAAAACCGAAAAGAGCGCGTGGACATGGAGCTATTCCCGATCTGTGGGATTAATCGTCACTTTTTTTCTGAATATGGAGGAGTATGTTGGCAGGAAAAATTATAAAAATTATGATATATACTAATGAAGAAGAATAGTTGTTTTATTATTTTGGTTTCTCTGCTTATAGCTTGCAGCGGGGGTACTAAAACAGCCGGCTTAGGATTGGATGCCGGTATCGAGAAACGGATCGACAGTATCATGGCGCAGATGACCCTTGAGGAGAAAGTGGGACAGATGGCACAGTTCACGCTCGACGTGATCGGGAAAGGAGGGAATCTCTATTTCAGCGACGAACCTTTCGAGATCGACCTTGCAATGCTCGATACGGTGATCGGAAAATATAAGGTGGGTTCCATCCTCAATACGGCTAACAACCGGGCCCGTACCACGGAGGTGTGGGAGAAAACGGTCCGTACCATACAGGAGAGAGCGTTGGCCGAAACAGGTATACCGGTGATCTATGGTATCGATGCCATTCACGGCACCACTTATACCGCCGGTGCCACCTTCTTCCCGCAAGGGATAGGGATAGCAGCTACCTTCAATACCGACCTGATGAGTGAAGGTTCCCGTATCACGGCCTATGAGACCCGGGCAAGTAATATACCCTGGACTTTCGCTCCCACTATGGATCTGGGGAGAGATGCCCGCTGGTCGCGCCAGTGGGAGAGTTACGGCGAGGATGCTTATCTCAATGCCCGGATGGGAGTGGCCTCCACACTCGGGTTTCAGGGTAATGACCGCAACAATGTAGGGAGCCACCATATTGCCGCCTGTATAAAGCATTATATGGGATATGGAGTACCTGTTTCAGGCAAAGACCGTACGCCGGCCCTTATCTCCGAAAGTGAGTTGCGTGAGAAATATTTTGAACCCTTTCGCGCTTCTATCGTGGAAGGAGGAGCGCTTTCGTTGATGGTCAATTCGGGTATCATCAACGGCGTATCTACTCATGCTGACTACAGATTACTGACCGAATGGGTGAAAGAAGATCTCGCTTTTGACGGGGTGATTGTAACCGACTGGGCTGATGTGCAGAACCTGCTCTCGCGAGACAGGATCGCCACGGATTATAAAGAGGCAGTGAAAACGGCCATCAATGCCGGTATTGATCTGGTGATGGAGCCCTATAACCTGGCTTTCTGCCCTACGCTGGTGCAACTGGTGGAAGAGGGTGAGGTGCCGATGGGTCGGATCGATGATGCGGTGCGCAGGGTGTTGCGGTTGAAATTCCGTTTGGGACTCTTTGAACGTCCCTACTGGTCACGCTCTGAATATCCCGATTTTGGGAGCAGCGAGAGCGAGGCTGTGGCAAAAGCGGCTGCGGATGAGTCGATCACCCTGTTGAAAAATGAAAATAACCTCCTTCCGTTGCCGGCCAATGCCCGTATTCTGGTGACAGGTCCTAACGCACACTCGATGCGTACTCTTAACGGAGGATGGAGCTATTCGTGGCAGGGAGAAAAGACCGAAGAGTTCGCACAGGACTACAATACCATCTACGAAGCATTACAAAACAAATTCGGCATCGGTAACGTGAGGTATGAACCGGGCGTTACCTATAAGATGGACGGGCAGTACTATGAAGAGAACCTGCCTGAGATCGGCAAAGCAGTAGCTGCCGCGACTGGAGTTGATTATATTGTGTTGTGCATAGGGGAGAATTCCTACTGCGAGACGCCCGGTAACCTGGATGAGTTGACCCTGTCGGAGAACCAGACTGCCCTTGCGTTGGCATTGCAAAAGACGGGGAAGCCGGTCATACTGGTATTGAACGAAGGCCGTCCGCGGCTGATACGCAGGATTGAACCGGATTCCAAAGCCGTACTTCAGCTTTATCTTCCGGGTAATTTCGGCGGAGATGCCCTGGCCGATATCCTCGCAGGGGATGTCAATCCGAGTGGAAAGCTGCCTTATACTTACCCGAAATTTGAACATGGATTGATCACCTACGATCATAAACCGAGCCAGAATATCGACGGTAGAATGGAAGGTACTTACGACTACGGAGCACAGACTTCGGTGCAGTATCCGTTCGGTTTCGGACTGAGTTACACCACATTTGAGTATACCAATTTAGCGATGAGCAAGAACGATTTTGTGTCGGGCGACCTGCTGACCGTGACCGTGGATGTGAAGAACACCGGAACGGTAGCCGGCAAAGAGGCGGTACTGCTTTTCAGCAGCGATATGGTGGCCTCCCTTTCGCCCGACGTACGCCGTTTGCGTGCATTCGAAAAGATATCTCTTGAACCGGGTGAAACCAAAACCGTTATGCTGCAACTGGCGGCCGACGACCTTGCTTTTGTGAATGAAAAAGGAGAGTGGACGCTCGAAGCGGGCGAGTTCAAACTACAGGCGGGCGACCAGATTGCCATGATCCATTGTGCGGAGACCCGGGTCTGGGATACACCCAACCGGTAACAAATACATGTCGGGTATGAGGACGTAAACTCTGCAAAGGTATAACTGGCCGGCAATAAAACTTGGGATTATACAGTAAAAGAGGGTGTATCACATTTTTTGTGATTTCACCCTCTCTTTAATTAGCTTCCTATCAGGGAATAATTTCAAATATTCAAATCACAGAGGCTTAATTCTATTTTGATACAGCTTCTTTTATTTTTTGAATCCTTTTCGTATATATTACTGATATCCGATATTCTGTATCAATATTTGCTCTCCATTCGATACACTTAAATCTATTTGTGATTGGGGAATCGGATAATACTCATTCTTATTTCCTGTAAAATGAGCCCCGGTCAGATCGTTGGTAATTGCTTGTTCGTATTGATAATAATTATTGAGTGTTTCTTCTGCTATATTCCAGCGAGACAAATCAAAATACCGATGACCTTCCATTCCTAATTCCAGTTTTCGTTCAAAATATATGGCCTTTAGTGCGAATTCTTTCCCTCGAGCACTGAATGTTCCATCGGGATAAGCTGCAATAAAATAATTTGCCGCAGGCACATCAGTGAAACCTGCAAGAGGGTCGTTTTCATTAATATAGGTTTTTACAAATCCCTCCGGATTGGCCGATCGTTGCCGTACCATATTTACATATTGTTCTGCCTGACTCAAATTCCCTAATTCAGCTTCAGCTTCAGCCGCCATCAACAATACATCGGCAAATCTGATCACATTTAGGTTTATTGCAGTACCCGGAGCCCATGAGTAAAAGGCTGCGTATTGATCCTGGGTTGCCTGGCGATAGACATTCTTTTTGGGAGAATAGGGGCCGGCATAATTTTGGTCTCTTATCCATTCTTTTCCCGGATGATTTCCCCAATCAAGATACGGAATGCCTCTTCTCCCAACCGTCCAATCAAGACGAGGATCAATTGTCCCTTCGTCCGGGGTAAACGGATCGGAAGATTCCAATCCCTGGTCATGACTGATATAATGAGTGTTATAATCATCGATAAAAGGAAGGCCGGTACCAGGATCGGTACGAAATGAATTTACCAGATCCTGGGAAGGCTGGAAAATTCCACAACATGAAAATGGCCCTCCGTACGGGAAATTAAGCATATCACCCACGTTCGCATTAAGGATATCATTCGTTCCGTCATGTGCGATCATTTGAATGGCGAAAACAGACTCTTTATTGTTTTCCGTAGCAGCGTTGAAGTTGTCATCATATCGTGCCGTAAGACCATATTTGAGCCCGTTAGAGGTCACTCCCTGGCTAATTATTTGATCAAAAATATTTTTAGCTTCTGTATATTTATTTTGGTATAAGTAGGCTTTTGCCAGATAAGAGGCTGCGGCCCATTTATTGGCCCTCCCAATATCTGTCTGGGTGTTTGGAAGGTTCTCCATCGCAAATTTAAAATCATCTTCAATCATGGGCCAGGTATCTATCAAATTAGATTGATTGTAGTTGGTAGTATTCTCGTCAATCCATGGGATATTATTGAACATTTTTTTTAAATAGAAATAAAAATGTCCTCTTATGAATCTGGCTTGTCCTTTTATGTTATTTAATTCTTCCTCGGGGATATCGGTCATTTCTGCAACACGAAGTGCAGAATTAGCACGGGCAACGCCTTCGTAATAATAATTCCATGCTACAGCTATATATCCGTTGGTCGGATCTATCGTCATTTTCATAAAAGCATCCATGGCCACTTCACTTCCTCCGTCTGCTCCTTTGTGGGCATCTCCACCGGCAATACTTCCGAAAAGGAAGTTACTCGGGGAAGAAAACCAAAGGGCTGCAGGACTGCCATTCATTTGCGAATATGCTCCTATAAGCAATCCGTTCAATCCTTTTTCATTCGCTAATACCGCTTCATCTAAAGCACCTAATGCCGGTTTGTCAAGAAATGAATCTGAACAACCGTATATAAGTATAAGTGCTGCTACTATTATCATATTCTTTTTCATACGATTATTTTATTTTTTTAGGTAAAACTGAGATCAATAATAATTTAAAATGTGATGTTTACTCCCATTAAATATTGCCGTTGGCTTGGATAAGTACCGCTGTCCACACCAAATGAAACCGAGGAACCGGCTATCTCCGGATCTATTCCTGAGTATTTTGTCAGAGTGAATAAATTTACTCCCTGGACATATATACGTGCATTTTGTATATTTATTTTTTGGGTGAGTTCCCGGGGAAATGTGTATCCGATTTGTGCGTTCTTCAATCTCAAATACGAGCCATCTTCTACAAAATACGAGTTAGGCACATTGTTGGTACTGAAAGAAGAACTGGTTTCCTGGATGGCCACTTTTGCATTCTTATTTTCAGGGGTCCAGGAATCATACAATGCAGTATAACTTTTCGCACCTTGAAATGCCGGATAAAAATCACGCCACCAACGGAGATTATTCCAAATATCATTACCTTGTGATCCGTAAAAGAACGTATTCAAATCAAAATTTTTATATGCCAGGCTTAGATTAAGCCCATAGGTGAAATCCGGATTAGGATCGCCTAACGGCTTCCTGTCATCGGAAGTTATTTGTCCATCACCATTGACGTCCGCATACCTGAATCGACCCACCTTGACATCGCTTTGATACACAGCTCCGGGATTTCCTGTCATTTCTCGGGCTTTTTTGTTGGCTTCATCTATTTCGCTTTGATCATTCCAGAAACCGATAATTTCATATCCGAAAAATTCACTTACCGGACGTCCTACCTGATTTCTGATAATAGATGAACTAAACCTTTGTGAATTAAGATCAAAATAATCTTTATTGTCGGACACTTTGACTATCTTGTTGTTATATGTTGTGAAAGTCAATGTAGCTCCTAATTTTAAATCTTTTGTCACATTCGTATTTCCGGTTATTGAAAGATCAATTCCTGTATTCTTCATCGCAGCTATGTTGACATAAGGAACTGCGGCACTTCCGGCGGCTCCCAACATTTCAGGATTGAACAAAAGGTCGTCGATCTTTTTCTGATAGTAATCCGCGGTAATTTCAATTTTACCATTGAATAGGGTCATGTCAACTCCTATATTCGACTGTATATGCTTTTCCCATCTTGCATCCGGGTTTCCTAACCTGTTTTTATAAAATCCTTCGGCAATTGTCGTATTAGAACCGGTTATATCATAGTAAGACCAAAGTTTATTACTTGCGAAAGTAGAAAATGAATTCATTGGGTCAACATTGAGTTGATTGCCCATGACTCCCCATCCGGCACGAATTTTCATGTCTGCCAGCCACTCAAAGTTTTTCATAAAACTCTCACTTGAAATACGCCAACCTCCACTAATTGCAGGGAACCATCCATACCTGTTTGTTTGAAATTTCGATGATCCGTCTCTTCGAAGAGTTGCTCCGATCAGGTATTTATCATTATAATGGTAATCAATCCTACTGATCAAAGAATATAAAGATTCTGAAGTTCTGTAACTTGAATTGGTTTGACCTCCTGCTCCTGTGGATAAAGTAACATAGTTGGGGTCAAAAGAATAGTAATCCTGCGTAGATGCACTTATCGACCTTGAAACTGCATCGTAAGCTTCAGTTCCTATCAATACATTGATATGATGAATTTCATTGATTGTATTTTTATAATTGAGGGTATTTGTCCATGTCCAATTGTATGAAGTTGACCAGGATTCAGAATACGAATTGCGTGCAGGATTTTCAGAATTCTCGTACTCAGGATAAACAAAGTAATGTAAGTAAGAGCCACTGATCATACCTCCAAAATTTGTTCTGAATACGAGATGCCTGAACAAATCTATTTCTGCAAAAATATTTCCTGAAGTACCCGCACTGTTATTTTTATTATTTTGGCTTCTTTCAAGTATTGCAACCGGATTTCTTGCCGGACCAATTTCGTGGCCGTAAGAACCTGCATAATTTCCCATTATATCATGTACGGGAATGATGGGTTGTGAACGCATCGCCATATCGATGGGATTATCTCCTGTTAAATAGGGCCTTTTAGTAATGAAAGCAGTAAGATTCTCTCCGACTCTGATTCTTTGCCCTATGTTGAAAGTCGTATTTACACGCAAAGAATAGCGCTCAAGTTTAGTACTGGTCATTGTCCCCTTTTGATTAAAATAATTCAGCGACAATAAAAAATTACCGACATCTCCTCCGCCGTTCATAGCGATATTATGGCTTGTTATCGGTGCAGTATTAAAAATTTCATCGTACCAGTTAGTCCCGGTCTTATTAGCCCGGACAATTCTATAGAAGGAAGATAAAGCTGCAGGATCGGTATAGTATGGATCCACGTTATAAAGTGACGGATTCACGGATGGGTCTCCTTCTTTTGCACCTACCGGAACGAGATAGTCAGGCAATACAGGATTGGGTCCGCTCCCATAATAGGGATCGTTGATATTGGCTACTCCTGAGTTTCTCAGGGCCAGAAATTTCAATTCGGCCATTTCCATAGGAGATAAAGTGTGCCATACATTTCCCCCTTTAGGTACCTGGACTCCGTAATACATGTCATATTCCACAGAGACTTTTCCGGATCCTTGCTTCGTTGATATGACAATAACTCCGTTTGAGGCACGGGAACCATAAATTGAAGCAGCACCTGCATCTTTTAATACCTGAAGAGATTTGATATCGTTAGGATTAAGGTGGGAAATATTAGAAACAGGAACGCCATCGACTATATATAACGGATTATTGTTGCCAAACGTATTTGCACCACGAATCGTCACACTGGGCTCATTCCCCGGCTGCCCTGATCCCAATACCGTGACTCCGGATGCATATCCTTGCAGTTGAGACGTAATATTGGAAGAAGGTAATTGGTTCATTTTATCGACATTTACCACAGAAACAGCTCCTGTCAAGTCTTTTTTCCTTTCTGTTGCATATGCCGTGACAATTATATCATCAAGGGTCATCACATTTTCTTCCAAAATAATATTTATCGGATTTGAGTCTGTGAATGCTACTTCCTGAGTCGTGAAGCCTATAAAGGAAAACACTAAAACTCCCTTTGTTGGCGGCACATTTAATGTAAAGTATCCATTAATATCCGTAGTTACGCCGGTCTGGCTCTCTTTTAAAAGAACAGAGACGGCAGGCAATGGATCCCCATTTTCATCTGTTACCTGACCTGTGATCTGCCAGGTAGGATCATCCGCGATATCTTTTGTATAAATATCTGCATAGACACAAATTACACTTAATTTGAGAAATAGCAAACTAAGTATAATTTTCCGGTAATACTTTTCTTTGTTTCCCATAATATATTTTTTTACAGTTTATGATATGATTAAGCGACCTTGCTTGTAGTATTTATCTATAATTCATTGTCATTATATTCAATTTTGAAAAATTGAAGCCATTTCTTATGGTTTTTCCCTCTTTGATGAAAATTTTCATAATCATTCACTGAAGGATCGGACCATGCCCTTTCGGAAAGTGCTAATGTTCTCGGATAGAGTTGAAAGTCAATCCTTGACGGCCAACGATCAATATGCGTCCAAAAATTTGCCTGAATTCCAAGTATCCTGCTCTTTTGTTCTTCGGTAATATCGGCAGGAATGGGGTTGTATGCATAGACCTTTTTTGTGGGCGTGGTTGCATAGCTATAATCAAAGTATAAATGGGACGTAGGGGTCATTACTACTTCATACCCTTTTTGTAGCGCTTCACGACCTTTACTCTCATCCCGCCATCCCATGATGATCCAATCCCTGCTAATGTCCCCCTCCATTATTTCATCCCATCCTATGGGTCTTTTATTTGCTTTGGTCACATTTTTGCCAACTCTATCCATGACATACCGCTGAAGAAAATCTTCATTCTTTATCTTCAGATCCGCCATCTTTTTTTGACATATTTCGCAATTTTCCCAATGATGTTTGGAGACCTCATCTCCACCTAAATGGACATAAGGAGAAGGAAATAATGATGTCACTTCACTCAGTACGTCTTCAAAAAAAGAATAAGTTCCTTCATTACCTGCACAAAATACATCGTTTGGTTTTTTTGCTCTGTGATGGATAAGCGGATATATCGGAACTTTTTCTTTTGTGCAAGAGAGTTCCGGATAGGCATGTATAGCAGCTCCGCTATGCCCCGGAACTTCTATTTCAGGGACAATCTGGATATGTCTGTGTGCTGCATAAATAATCAGGTCCCTGATCTCATCCTGCGTATAATAACCTTCAAATTCTTCGGGTTCAATCGCCGATTGAGAAAAGAAAGCCCCTTCTGAAGTCAGATTTAACCGTTTTTTTATCTCTAACCTCCACCCTTGATCATCCGTGAGATGCAGGTGTAGTACATTTAGCTTATAGAAAGCCATTCGATCAATAGTCCTTTTAAGATAATCAACCGGCAAAAATGTGCGGGAACAATCCAGCATGAGCCCCCTCCACGCAAAACGTGGCTGATCTTCTATTCTTGCGGATTTAATGATAAGATTCTTTCTCTCTTTATCAAATTCAATCATTTGAGACAAAGTAATCCCCCCATATAAGGCACCGGCTCCCCCGGAGGCCAGGATAATACATTCATTTTCTTTTACCGATAACTGGTATCCCTCTTTGGTGTTATCATCGATTTTCTTTATGGAAATTACAGAATGGTCCTCTAAAGATTTTTGTCCGACCCTTACCCGTATATTGAATCTGTCAAAAATAAGAGATGCGATAATATTTGCTTCTGTTAAAAACTCCGTATCAGAAATTATAACAACATCACGGCCTAACACAAAAGGAGAGTCCTGAAAAAAGTTGACTTTCGATGGATGAGGAACAATGTTATGCTGTGAATAACCTACCGATGATAGTAGGAATAATAGTATAAATAGAGTAATATTTTTCATAATAAATTTATTTGCTATTAGCTGTTATTTAAAAATTCGCCAAACGCTTTTCCTAAAATATCCCACACTTTATCCGGTTCAGAAGCAGATAGAAAAGTCCCTTTTCCAGCTCTGTAAGTCCAGGAGAAAATGGAATCCACACCTTCTTCGGAATATATCTTCACAATATCACCAATCGTTTCTAAGTTTTCCGGGGAACGGAAAAAACTTTGAATCCATCGTTGTGCAGATTTCCCGTTTTGATGTGCCAACGATACTGTTTTTTTTGCCAGATTCCGGTGTGAAATCAATGAGTCATTTCCATCCACTAAAATAGAAGTTGAAAAAACATCGTAATTCGGATTAAATGCAATTTTTTCCCAGTTATCAAAACCTCTGGCATAGGATGAATAAAAGTGATTATCTGCCGGCAGGGAACACTGGATAACTGCGAGTGCCGGATTAATTGATTTTGCAATCCTGGCGGCCTCCGATAGAATTTCATTTGCCTGATCAAATCGAAATTTCAACACTGTTTTTGTCAATACTTTGGGCATTTCATAACCATACTTTGCTTTAAATACGGATTGAGTGATTGGATTTCTGCAAGTAAAATCGTCACTGCCTTGATAGCTGATTGGATTTGTTGGCATCGCGTAATGCGGTTCATCCCAGAATAACCCATCCGCGTCACATGTCCGGGCAAGATCACTAATGATATCCCAGAAATACTCCCTGAAAGCGGGAGAACTGGGTGAAGCTGCTGCTAACGGTTCTCCACTTAAAGCCGTCCATTGCCGATCCATAATATTGCATTCCTGCAAAAATACCGAAGGAGGTTCTCCTCCAAAGAATTTACCGATACCCCAAGTATTTAAATACACTTTTAATCCGATTTTTTTTGCTTCATCGACGATTTTGGGGATTGTCGGTTTCCAGAAAAACAGATCAAATTCAGTTAAAGCCAACACCACCGACGTGCAATTGTGAGCTTTCATTTCTTCAAAATCTTTTCGGGCATGTTCCGGATATGATATCCCATAATAACTCACTCCTGTTTCTTTCATATGCATTTGATTCTACTGTTTGCATGTAATTATAAAAACTTGACCCTTGAATTGTATTTTTTCCTCAACAAATCATTTTTAATGTCTCCACCGGCAATGTTTGCACTTGACCAAACCGGAGGGACTACCCCCCTGCGTACACATTCTTTTATACATTCCATTTCCAGGCGATGGGCAATATAAAAATCTATGGAACTTGAAATGCCCGTTACAGGCTGGTCAAGACCATCCACTTCAATGACAGCGTCGCCGAATGGTACATAATTGTCAATGTAAATATCAGACAGGCCAGACAGATGTTTTCCTGATTGATGGCGTAACGGGAAATCTTTGGGTGTTTTATTGTCCCAGTCTTTTGAAGATACCCCGATCACAATTGCATTTCTTCTTTTTGCTTCTAAAGCGCAATCAATAGTAGGAGGATTGAATCCATAACTGTGAAAGATTATTATTACATCTTTTTCACTTACTCCATAATAATCAACAGTCGCATTTCCTATATTATGCTGGCGCTCATGAGCTAAATACATGTATGCCGGGGTAACCGGATGGATGGCGAAATCAATCATAGGGCATAGGTTTGCCAGCCCTCCGGCTCTCCAAAAAAGCTCTTGCATGACCAGGGTTGTATGGCCTCCCCCGCCATAAATGTAAATTAATCTGTCGTCACTGATTGCATCAGCCATTCTCTTGGCTGCCTGTAAAAGTTGATCCTGTTGAAAATTTTCAATGTTATTCGCCAGATTATTGAATATATCTAATAATCTTCGATCTTGATGAGTTGCTGTTTCTCCGTTTTTCATACGATTGTTTTATTAATTTGGTATGTACTCCTCTTATTTGTTAGACAAAAAACACTAAAGATCATTAATTTTAGCGCTGAAATAGAATATATTCTGTTAGCTTTGCAAATATCATCCTTATCTCTTATAATGTCATCAATAATAATGCTGTAGCATAATTTTAAATATGGACTATGTAGATACTATATCAACAGAGGAAAGAACAATTCTTGATTTGAAGGATGTAAGTCCGAATAACACGCTTGTATTGGGCTATTATAAATATAGAAAAGTCAAGGAAAAGCTGGAAATGCACCGTCATGACAACATGATTGAAATTTGTTTTCTGGAAAAAGGATCCCAGTATTATAAAATAGAATCGGAAGATTACATTTTAAAAGGTGGAGATTTATTAATCACAAAGCCTTCTTTATTACATGGAACGAATGGTTTTCCGGAAGATATAGGGAGTTTATATTGGATGATTATTAATGTACCGGGTAAAAATCAACGTTTTTTGAACTTATCTTCCAAGGAAACACAATATCTGATTGACAGGATTTTGAATATCAAGAATCCTTGTTTTCGGGGCAGCTATTATATACAATCCATATTGAACAGCATTATCAAGGATTATCAGAAAAAAGATGAACCTTTAAGAGACGTGATCATAATGAATAAAATTATTGATTTTTTGCTGAAAGTCATATATTATGGAGAAAAAGGGCATAAGGCAGACATTTCAGAACAGATTAAATTAGTATGTCAGTATATCCAAAAAAATCTGTTGAATGATTTTCTGCTGGATGATTTAGCTGAAATGTCAAACCTTTCTCTGTCAAGATTTCAACATCGTTTCAAGGAAGAAGTAGGAATACCTCCTGCCGAATATATCAATAGGAGTAAAATCGAAAAGGCAAAAGAGATGGTGAAACAGGATGAGATTTCAATCCAGGATATAGCTTATGATCTGGGTTTTTCTTCTCCCCTATATTTCTCTACCGTATTCAAAAAATTCACCGGCGTAAGTCCTTCGGCATATAGACGGGACTAGAGGATTTTTGCTTATTTATGTGACGTGTGTCCTCGATACGGGAATGTGAGGCCAAGGATACTGTAAAATATAAAACCCGAAAACGGATACTATTCTCCGGTTAAATATTTTTTTGCATCTTTGCAGAAACTCTGTGGAGAAAAGTGAAATTGGATTCCTTATTTTATAGCAGATGGCAGAGAGTGCAGTATTGGATAACCTGTTCAGGAGAATAGCCTTTCATGACGATCAGGAAGCGTTTAAAGAGTTGTTTTTCGACTTCTATCCTGCCCTTTGCGTCTTTGCCCAACGTTACATCTCTTCGCCGGAGACGTGTGAGGATATCGTGCAGGATACTTTCTTTCATCTGTGGAAAAACCGTAAAAAAATCGAAGTCACCTGCTCTTTTAAGAATTTACTGATTACCAGTGTAAAGAATAATTGTACTGATTATCTCCGTAAGCAGTCTGTACGGCAACATCATGCGGAGAAGCAGGCCATTTCCGCCACCACCGACACCCCTGAAGTGATTTATACCATTGGAGAACTGGAAGAAATACTTTATGCTGCCTTGGAACAACTGCCCGAAAACGTGCGGAGAGCCTTTGAACTGAGCCGGTTTGAGAATATGACGTATAATCAGATAGCGGAGGAAATGTCCGTTTCCCCAAAAACGGTAGAAGCTTATATCAGTAAGGCATTAAGCGTGTTAAGAAGCGAGTTGAAGGATTATCTTCCGTTAGTGTTGATTATATATAGTATCAGTTAAATTTGTACTTCGTAAAATATGGTATTTTTCACGTTATGCAAAAAAGCATAATGTGTTAAAGATAGTGTGGAGTTGTTCTGAGGATGTCCCTTTTACAGTGCGGTATCTTTCCGGAGCAGAGTTAAACAGTACACTATATTGTAGTGTACTTTTAATATTTATTCCATAAAATTGAAAAAAATCCTCTTTTAACATAGGGGATTTTCTTTCTCATACGTCAAGTGAATATAAAAAGGAATAAAATACCTTTATTAAGGATGCTTTTGATAGGAGTATTCGTGTAAAAATATGAAAGATGAACGACTTTAATAGAGATATCCAGGATTTATCAGAAAATCTTAGAAAGCAAAAGGAGATTGATACTGTAAAAGCATGGTCGCGACTATCCCGGAAGATCACACTCGATTCTTTCCGGGTAAAAGTGTGGAATATTACACGGACAGCCGCAGCTATATTGCTTCCTTTGTTATTATTGCATCAATATCTGATACAACCGATGTTGCAATCAACCCCGCCGGAAATGATCACACTTATTTCAGCTCCGGGTATGGTTACCAAAGCTGTGTTGCCTGATGGTAGTGAGGTTTGGCTCAACGCACAGAGTGAGCTCACCTATCCGCAGAGATTTACCGGGAAAGAGAGAAATGTTCAACTGTCGGGAGAGGCTTATTTCAAAGTGATGGCAGATGAAAAGAACCGGTTCAATGTAGCAATGCCTGATAATATTACTGTCAGTGCTTTCGGGACGGAGTTCAATATCCATGCCTATCGTGATGAACCGGGTTATCATGTAACCCTAGCCCGGGGTAATATAGAAGTGGAAACAGCCCGTTCGATGAAAAAGGAAATGCTGGCGGTAGGGCAGAAGGCTGTTTTAACACCACAGACAGGAGAAATGGATATTGTGAAGGTTGATACATATGTGGAAACAGCCTGGAAAGACGGGAAGATGGTGTTCCGGCGGGAAAAACTCGAAATCATTGCCCAGAAGTTGTCCCGTAAGTTTGGCGTAATCATCCGGCTTGAAGGTGATGCTTTGAAAGACTATGAATATACTGCCACTTTTACCGATGAAACGCTGGAAGATATTCTGGATCTGTTAAAAAGATCCGCCCCCATTACCTATTCTATATCGCGTCAGGAAAAGCTCGATAATAATACATTTACACATCGAACCGTGACAATAAAAAGTAATAAGGAATAACAGAAAAGGAGGAATGCCTATGAGAACATAAATACCAGCAGAAAACATAAAACGGGAGAATGAAAATTCACTCTCCCGCCCATGATTCACAATCGCCCTTGCGGAAACTCTCACCTCACCGTCAGGCAATCGATTTATTAAACCCATAAATGAATTTAATAACAATGTAAAAGTATGAATAATAACTCAATCAACCAAAAAGCACAGATTTTTTGTACTTTTTGTAAAAAAATACCTATTGCTATGAGAATGACACTCTTATTCTTGTTCTTACTTGTTTTTCAATTACAAGCAGAACATTCATATTCTCAAAACACAAAAATTTCGTTGGATATGAAAAACAGCTCCATCGAAAAGATCTTACAGACCATAGAAGAGAGATCAGAATACTATTTCTTGTATAACAGCAAGCTAATAGATGTAGACCGGAAAACGGATATACGGGCTAAGGAAGAATCGATCGCCTCCGTATTGAACCGGTTATTCGATGCGGAGAACGTGGAATATGAAGTAAAAGGCACGCAGATCGTCCTACATCCGAAAGAGATGAACCGGGTCGCTTCCGAATTGGCGGTTGATGCGCAGCAACAACAGCAACAGCAGATCACCGGACAAATTACAGATGAACAGGGGAATCCCCTCATCGGCGCCAATATTGTGGAAAAAGGCACCAACAACGGAACAGTAACCGATATAGACGGAATTTTCTCGTTACAGGTAGAGGAGGGAGCCGTGCTTCATATTTCCTATATCGGTTATCTTTCCCAGGAAATCAATACTACCGGAAGAGCAAGTTTCAACATTGTTTTACAGGAAGATATGCAATCGTTGGAGGATCTGGTCGTGATCGGTTACGGTACCGCTCGCAAGGAAGACTTGTCTACAGCTGTTTCAACCGTAAAATTTGATCAATCACTCAAAAGTCGTCCATCTAGTATCAGTTCTATGTTGCAAGGACAATTACCCGGTTTGACCATACAGTCCTCCGGTGGAGATCCACTAGCCGGGGCTGTTTATAACATTCGTGGAAAAGGTTCGCGTGATAGTGACGGTATTCTATGGGTAGTTGACGGTGTGCCCGGAGGCATATATAACATTGAAGATGTTGAATCTGTTACGGTGTTGAAAGATGCTGCTTCTGCGGCGATTTATGGTGCTTCGGTAGGTTCAGGAGGGGTAATTGTAATTACGACAAAACGAGCTCAATCGGGAAAGGTGAAAGTTGAAGCGAATATTTCTCATAGTTTTCAAAATCCCTGGAGGCTTCCTCAGACACTTACTTCTGAGCAATTAAATCAAGTATGGCAAGATGCTGTAGACGCATCAATCACGAAAAGGGCTCTTCCTTTGGTGGCTGATCCTTCCCGTTATCCATACGGAAATGTAACGCGTACGAATTGGATTGATGAGGTTTTCCGGACAGGACATTTACATCATTATGCTATATCATTATCGGGCGGAACAGAGTCATTAAAAGCTTATGGTTCTTTCTCATATGATAAAAACGAAGGGATATTGCTGAATACATACAGTGAAAAATTAGGTGCTAAATTTAATGTGGATTTTCAAATTGCAAAATGGTTGAAATTTAGTCAACAAGCAATGTATCAGTATTCTAATGGACAAGGAGACGTATGGAATAATTCTCATGAAGGAGTATTGATCGGGGCAATCTTTTATCCGCGGGCAGCAACAGTCTACGAATACGATGAAGACGAAAATCTTTTATATGATTCTTTTGGCATCCCCCTTTACGGCGGAACTATTCCGCAATGGGCGGTAAAGCAGGGTGTTTCGGGATACGGAGAAATACGAAATCCGGTTGCAGAATTGGAACGTATGCGTCAATTCAGACCATCTTCGTCGATTTATTCCACTTCTACAATAGAGATAAAACCATTAAGCGGTCTTACGGTTCGTTCGGATTTTACTGCATCGCTCGGAACCAGCCGTTATGAAGCTTTTTATCCAATAATATATGAATATGGCCGTCCCAATCCTGAAAATTCGAGAGAAGTCTCCTCGTATTGGGGAAATAGCTGGTTGTGGGAAACAACAGCTACTTATGCCAAGTCATTTGGGAAGCACCATATAAGCGCTATGGCAGGCTATACTATGCGAGCAAGGCATTCCCGCTGGAACAATGTATGGACATATAATTACGATCGTGAAGATCCATTTTATACCATCGCGGGTAATGCCGGTGACTGGAGCAAAACAAAACCAGGAGAGTCTATCTGGGATGAATCTATGATTTCGGCTCTTGGGCGTATAGGATATTCTTATGACGACCGTTATTTCGTAACAACAAGTTTACGTCGTGATGCTACCTCGAAGTTAGCTCCAGAAAATAACTGGGGTGTATTTCCTGCCATCTCAGGTTCATGGAAAATATCTTCTGAATCATTCTTCAATAATAACTTTATTAATCTCTTAAAACTGAGAGCTAGTTGGGGACAAGTAGGTAATTGTGACTTAGTGCCTCGATATTCATATATTGCACAAATTGTATCGACCGGTTATCCTGCAGTTTTAGGTGAAAGTTTGGATCAAGCCATCTATGGAAAGTATTTATCAACACTTATTAATCGTAATCTGACATGGGAAACCACTGAACAATCAGGTATTGGTTTGGATATTGCTTTGTTGAGTAATTCTTTGAACTTTTCGGCAGATTATTTCTACAAGATTACAAAAGACTTAATTGATGATATGCCTTTGCCGCCTGCCGCAGGATACCCCAGCGAGCCAAAGGGTAATGTTGGAAAAGTTTTGAATACCGGATGGGAATTTAGTACGGATTACCGGAAAACTATCAACAACTTTACTTTCAATGTATATGCTAATTGTAACTTTGTTAAAAGTGAAGTCAAAGATTTAGGTTCCCGCGATGTGCTGGAACATGGAACCACAATCAATGGACAGAAACCGCTCAGATCGAAGGTGGGTGAACCCTGGTATTCTTATGCAGTGATAGAAACCGATGGTATCTACCAGACTTGGGAAGATATTAATAATCATACTTATACAAATCCGGAAACAGGAGAGATAACTCTTATCAGACCTAACGCCCGACCGGGAGACCTAAAATATGTGGATTATAATAATGATGGTATCATCAATGATGAAGACCGTCAATATATGGGAAGCTATTTGCCTAAAGCTTCTTTTGGATTCGGGGGAGGTTTTGATTATAAAGGATTCGATTTCCAGTTTTTCTTTCAGGGAATTGCTGGGGTGAAGATATATAATGGATTTCGTATGATGGGATTAACCGGAAGGCAACAAGGAAATAATATGTTGGCCGATGTATTAGATTCATGGACATACAATAAAAGTTCAGGTATTCCACGCTTATCTTTATTCGACGATGCTAATGGCAATTATGGAAATGTATCAGACTTCTTTCTGGAAGATGGGAGTTATCTACGGTTGAAGAATATAACTGTAGGGTATACTTTACCTCGGAGTATGATGCAAAATATCGGAATGAGAGACCTTAAGCTTCGTTTATATATGGGTGCTGAAAACCTATTAACTTTTACCCGATATGCCGGATTTGATCCGGAAGTTTCGAACTATGGTATAGATAGTGGAGCATACCCAGTTTCACGTAAATTGAATATAGGGATTAATTTGAATTTTTAATTTGATAAATAATAAATTCATGAAAAAGATAATTAAATACTATAAAATAACTTTCACGCTTGCGTTAATCGCTATTTTTTGTGGATGTAGTGATTTTTTGGAATTTAAACCGTATGGACCCATTACTTCTGATACTTTCTGGCAAACAGAAGATGACTTGAAAGCTGCATTAAACGCATTTTATGATTATACGTACTGGGAAGGAACCACAGGCCGAGGTGCATATTGGTTTGAGAATTGCAGTGATGATATGGTTACCGGACGTGTAAATGCAGCTGCAGATGCATGTAAAAATTTCCAAATGGCAGCAAACAGCGGTTTAGATGTAAGTGACACATGGCCTCGTTTTTATCAGGTAATTGCTAAATCCAATGATATTTTACGTTATGTGCCGAATATGAATGTTTCCGAATCTCTGAAAAACAGAGCCATTGGTGAAGGTTATTTCTTCCGGGGGTATGCATATTTGTGGCTGGCTCCTTGGTATGGCGACAATGGACCCAACGGTGGAATACCTATTATCACGGAAGAAACAACAGTTGAAGAATTAGATATGCCGCGTCCGCTCTCTGTTTTGGAAAATTATGATGTAATCATTAGTGATTTGCGCAAAGCAGGCGATTTGTTGCCAGCCTTGTCGGAGCAAGCAAAAATAGATTATGGCCGCCCACATAAAGCAGCTGCATGGGCTTTCGCTGCACGTGCAGCACTTTATGCTTCTCAATATGACAACAAATACTTTGATATAGCCATTGAGATGTGCGATAAGGTTATCAATATGACAGGATCAGATAAAAGAGACCTATATCCTGATTTTACTAAACTTTTCCGCAAGGAAAACAACTTCAGCCAGGAATATATCTATTCAATTCTAGGAAATGCGATCGAAGGACCAAAATTTCATGGAATGGGTTTCCAGAACGGAGGTTTTGGAATATATAATACCTGGGGTTATTTTCAGCCGACGTTAGAGTTGTATAATGCTTACGCTCCTGGAGATGTGCGTCGTGATGCTACAATTTTATTCCCTAATCAACATATTACGTTTGTAGGCAGAGATATTCATTGGGCGGTTAACCCATCCGAGGTTTCTTCTACATCAGGGATGACCGGCCGTAAGTTTATGTCTATTTTCGAAGCGGCTGATTGTATTGGTACCGTAGTAAATACCAGTGGAAATAATCAAAGTAATGAATTAGGTATGGTTGTGATGCGTTATGCAGATGTATTACTGATGAAAGCGGAGGCTTTAATCTGGAAGAATGGGGAAGGAGATGCAGGGGCCAAGTCTTTATTGAATCAGATTCGAAAAAGGGCCGGTTTGGCAGAAAACAGCAATGCAACTAAAGCGGAATTAAAAAATGAACGCAGATGCGAATTAGCTCTTGAATTTTTGCCAAGCCGTCATTTTGATTTGGTTCGTTGGGGTGATGCCAAGACAGTGTATGCAAATCCTTTACATGGTGTTAAAACGATTTTGTTAAACGGAGCATTTGACCGTGTCGAAGAAATAGAATGTTGGCCCGCCCGTACATTTAATCCAAATGTACATCATGTTTTCCCCATCCCGTCAGTACAGATTGCAAAATCTAATGGAATACTCAAACAGAACCAAGGTTATTAGACCGTTTTTAATTTAAAGTACCCGCTAATGATAAAAATTATGAAAATATATGATTTAGTTAAAGGAGTCTGGATTCTTGTCTTTGCGTGTTATTTAATGTCGTGTGATGATAAGATAGTTGAAATGAAAGATATATTGGTAGACCCCAGTTTAATATCGATTAACTTAGGACTTCGCACCCAAATCACCGCAATCCCCATTCCAATAGATGCCTCTGATCAAGAGTTCGAGTGGATTTCGGAAAATTCGGATATTGCAACAGTTACCCGTTTTGGGATTGTCGAGGCCGTTGCAGAAGGAAGTACCAACATTATTGTAAAAAAAGGAACATTGCAAAAAACGATTCCCATAACGGTTACCGATCCTGTTGTAATTCCTCCGCAAAAATCGTCTTGGCTTTTTGATGATCCTTCAAACATAGGAAAAGCGGAGATTGGGCAGGATCTGATTTTAATTGGAGAAGGATTTGCTTCGATTGATGGTCCAAAAAGTGGTAACAAGGCTGTTCGTATTGCAAAAAGTAGTCATTTTGAGGCATCTCATGGAATTGTACCGAATGGTGGAGGAACAAAAGTAAATGAATATACTATGCTGATCGATTTCAAAGTGCCAGAATTAGGTAAATGGTATTCCTTCTACCAAACCGATCTGACTAATAATAGTGATGCAGAAGTATTCATCAATCCAGGCGGGTCAATCGGAGTAGGCGCAACCGGATATTCAGGGAGTGTGATTGAGCCTAATAAGTGGTCGCGATTGGTGATTTCTGCAAAATTAGGCGTGTGGTTTAGATACTATTTGGATGGAGAATTAATTCATCAGACTCCAGATCTAAATGCAATAGTTGTAGACGATCGTTTCGCTTTGTTGGAAAAAGTAATACTTATTGGAGACAATGATGGAGACGATGCCGATATCGATATTGCGGAAGTAGGATTCTGGAGCGAAGCTTTGGATGAATTACAAATAAAAAAACTGGAACGTCAAAGGTAAAGAACAATTCAAAATGTAACATTGAACCAAATTTGCGTAAGAAATCTTCTTACGCAAATTTGATTTTAATAAGAGAGGACGTATCGACTACATTTTTGTGAGCGAAAAAGTAAACAAATATGAATCTATACCCGAAATACTCAATGGTATTTTTCTGTCAGACCATATACCAATTGTGGCGCATATAGCTGTAAACTAATTGAAATATAATGATGAAAATAATAAACAACGGATTATTAATTGCAATATTCTCCTGTTTCCTGTTGCCTCTTACCGCAACGGGACAACAACGTATTCTGGTGCATTCCCATAACGACTATCGCCAGCGGGTACCCTTTTATCAGGCCTATTCGCAGCAGGTATACTCCATTGAAGTGGATATTTTCATAACGGAGGAGGGCAATTTACTTGTAGGCCACGATGTGGAAGAATTAAAATCCGATGCAGATATGAAGAGTATGTATATATTACCTGTCGTGAGACTGTTCAAAGAAAACGGAGGTAAGGCATGGAAAAATTCGGATTATGATTTGCAGCTGATGATCGATTTAAAATCTCCGACGGAGCCTACCCTCACCAAAGTAGTAGAAATGTTCAGCCAATATCCCGAGGTATTTGATCCTACGGTCAATCCAAACGCCGTGAAAGTGGTGATTACAGGAAATGTGCCGAAAGCGGCAGATTTTACGAAATACCCTGAATTTATCTTTTTCGATGGACAAGTCAATATCGACTATACGGACGCCCAACTGGAAAGGATAGCACTGATCAGTACCCCATTTTTCGAATATGCGCGTTGGAACGGCAAAGGCACACTTACCACTGATCAAAGAAAGAAAGTACAGGATGCCATTGATAAGACGCATGCTATGGGTAAACCCATCCGTTTTTGGGGATCACCCGATGGAATTACTGCATGGAATACCCTGTATGCAATGGGAGTAGATATTATAAACACGGACAGGGTGGAAAAATGTATTGATTTTTTCAGGAATTTTGAAGATAAGAATTACCGGATAGAGACCGATACCCACAATGCACATGGGATGGTCATGACCGATCGTCTGGATAAAACAACATCGGGTTTTAAAGGTTTTGACCGTGAAAAAATCCAGCTTATCCAGGGTATAGGAATATACTATCCTTCTTACTTCAATGACGGGATCGAAAAGAAAGTGAAAAACATAATCTTCCTTATCGGTGATGGGATGGGATTGGCGCAGATTAATGCGGCGGAAACAGTGAATAAGGGTTTGACACTTTTGAATATCAAAAGTATAGGATTGCAAATGAACAATCCAAAAGATGCCTATACGACGGATTCGGCTGCCGGAGGTAGCGCCTTGGCAACCGGAGAAGCTACGGATAACCGTCACATTAGTATGACGGACAATGGAGAAGTAAATCCATCATTTACCGATTATGCTTACGGCAAAGGGATGGCATGCGGTGTCATTACATTGGGCAATCTGGCAGATGCTACACCTGCCGCTTTCTATGGACATGCTACAGAGCGCGATGATACCGATCAATTGACTGATTATTTACTTGATGGAAAGCTTACATTGCTTGCGGGCGGAGGTATGGATGTTTTTACTGACCGGAAAGATGAAAAGGATATCCTAAGTGAATTGAAAAAACAATATCGCGTAACGAATGACTTTAAAGAGATAAATAACGACGATAGTAAAGTGATTTGTGCCGATGGGCGTATGGACCTTGCGGCCACACAGGGAACACTGGATATCTTGGCTGAGGCTACACGTTTAGGTATTGAAAAACTGCGAAAAGCAAGCGACAAAGGTTTTTTCCTGATGGTGGAAGGTGCCAAGATAGATTATGCCGGTCACGCCAATTCTTTACCCGGTTCAGTAGTTGAGATGTTGAGTTTTGATATGGCAATTGCAGAGGCCCTTAAATTTGCCGATAGCAACGGTGAAACATTGGTTATCGTAACGGCTGATCACGAAACCGGAGGATTGACGTTAATTGATGGGAATCGTGAAACAGGATTAATTACGGGCTATTATGTCACTGACGACCATACACCTGTCATGCTTCCGGTATTTGCTTATGGTCCCGGTTCTCAGAATTTTAACGGGGTATATAAAAATACCGGGATATTTCATAAAATGAAAAAATTAATAGGTCTATAAATAGAGTCGCAAAAATGAAAAAATATATACTTATATTATTGCTTCTATCTGTATCTTCAGGAATGACATGTACATTTGGACAAGACAATATACACTTTCGCTTTGACCGGAGCGGACAATTTAAAATTGCCCAATTTACCGACATGCATTGGGGCAATAATTCACCCGGTTGCCTCGAAACAGCGGAGGTAATAAAATATGTGCTATCTAAAGAAAACCCCGATTTGGCAATGCTTACCGGGGATATAGTAATCAAACCGCCCGTCAGAGAAGGATGGCTGGCTGTTGCCAAAATATTTGAAGAAGCAAAGATGCCTTGGACGGTTGTGTTGGGAAATCATGATGATGAAGCCGGTGTAACTCGTGAAGGAGTATTTGATATAATAGAAAACTTACCCTATTTTGTGGGGAAAAAAGGTGAAAAAATGACCGGATGCGGAAATTATACATTACCGATTATGAGTTCCAACGGGACAAAAATTGCATCTGTCTTATATTGCCTGGACTCCAATAATAAGCCGCCGATACATAAATACGGACATTATGACTGGATACATTACGATCAGATAGATTGGTATCGCATAACAAGTGCAGCATATACCCTGAATAACAATAATGAGCCGTTACCTTCTCTGGCCTTCTTCCATATACCCCTTCTTGAGTTTAATAATATTGTGGGAAAGGAAACCACTGTAGGCATAAAAGAAGAAGGTGTGGCATCACCCGAAATCAATTCAGGACTGTTCTGTTCTTTTCTCGACATGAAAGATGTGATGGGAGTATTTGTCGGACACGACCACGACAATGACTATATCGGAATAGAGCAGGATATCGCATTGGGTTTTGGACGCACTACCGGTATAGATGCTTACGGGATATTAGAACGTGGTAGCCGTATTATTAACCTGTATGAAGATAAATTTCAATTCGATACCTGGATAAGGACCCGCAAAGGAAGAGAGTTTGATTATTATTTCCCATCGGGATTATCGTCGGCTGATGAAGAATCTATGACCTTTCTACCAGCAAAAGCAGATATAAGGAAGAATACACAAGGAATAGCATATACTTACTATGAAGGCGGCCGTCTTAAAAAAATTGCAGATATAACAACCAATACAAGAAAAGTAAAAGAGGGTACGATTGAGAATTTCTCGTTGGATCCGGCAGTCGCTGTTGACTCGTTTGCTTTGATTTTCAAGGGATTGATCGATATTCCCGAAAGAGGAATTTACAGGTTCCATACATACTCCGATGACGGCTCCCGATTATCTATTGATAATCAGGTTGTGGTTGACAATGATGGTTCTCACGATGTACGGCGTGTTAACGGAAAAATAGCATTGGAAGCCGGTTTACACGAAATAGAGGTTATCTATTTTGAAGATTATATGGGAGAAACTCTTGAAGTGGGCTGGTCGAGCCGTTCGATCCGTGAAGAGAATATCCCGAATAAAGTTTTATTTATTCCAGAATGATAATGAATATAATATCAGGCAAGAATGAAAACAACAACAATTATTTTATTGAGTTTGTACTTGGGACTATCGTCGTTATTTTCGCAGGAAAGTATGAATGCTGTGACTGGTACGGCAAGTGATGAAGTTGTTCAAAAGTATAATCTACCCTATAAAAATACTTATGTAAAGGAAGCGCTTGTCGCTGAAAATGAGTTTAGAATTGCAAAACCGGAAAGTATTTTGCCAAAAAGTTTTACCGAAGCCAGGAATATATTGCCTAATCCGATTTGGGAAGGGCATAGTAAAGAAATTGAAATGTATTGGCGTGCATGGGAAATCGCAGTGGGAAATATCCGCCAACCTCTTGATGGCTCCGGTTTTGTATCACCCTATTTGGATACGGCGTATAATGGTAATATATTTATGTGGGACGATGCTTTCATGATGATGTTCGCCCGTTACGGGTATCGTTTTTTTCCGTTTCAACGTACCTTGGATAACTTTTATGCAAAGCAACATCCTGACGGTTTTATTTGCCGCGAGATCAAGCGCGACGGAGCAGATTGTTTTGAGCGTTACGATCCGGTCAGTACGGGCCCTAACCTGTTGCCCTGGGCAGAGTTGATATATTACAAACAGTACGGGGATATAGATCGGTTGCATCAGGTGTTTCCGGTATTGTGTGCCTATTATAAATGGTTGAAATTGAATCGTACCTGGCCGAACGGAACCTATTGGTCGAGTGGCTGGGGTACGGGTATGGATAATATGCCGCGTGTAAAACCGCAGTATAGTATGATTTACAGTCATGGACACATGGTCTGGCTGGATGCTAACTTACAGCAAATATTCACAGCGGGTATCTTACTGGAAATGGGATTATATCTTGAGCGTTGGCAAGAGATAGAGGATTTTGAAGACGAGATCAAGATGTTGACCAAATATATTCAGGAGAATTTGTGGGATGATAAAACAGGTTTTCTTTATGACCAGTACGCTGACGGAAGCCTTTCAACCACAAAAGGTATAATAGCCTATTGGTCTTTATTGACTGATGTTTTGAAAAAAGAACAAACCGACAGATTAGTGCAGGAACTGGATAACCTGGAAACATTCAATCGTCCGCATCGGATACCTTCATTATCTGCTGAAAATTCAAAATATAATCCTAATGGACGTTATTGGCAGGGAGGCGTATGGCCCGGTGCAAATTACATGGTAATCAGTGGGCTTGCTCAGAAAGGATATATCGAAAAGGCAAAAGAAATAGCTTACAATCATTACCAATGTGTATTTGAAGTATATAAAGATACAGGAACATTCTGGGAGTATTATGCACCGGAAGCCATAGAACCGGGTTTTATGGCACGTGATGAATTTGTAGGCTGGGCCGGTTTACCGCCTATTGCCATATTTATTGAATATATCTTGGGAATACGTTCGGACTATGCTAAAAATGCAGTGGTATGGGATATGGTGCAGACGGAGAAACATGGAATGGAGCGGTATCCTTTCGGGCCGGAGGGAGTGGTGTCGTTTGTTGCTCATAAACGTGGATCGGTAGATGAAACCCCTGTAATAACTCTGGAAAGTAATGTGCCGTTTAAATTGACAATCCTGTGGGGGAAAGAAAAAAGTAAAACAATTGATATAAAAGTAGGTAAGCAAACAATATGATGATGAATAAGATATGTTATTTACTTTTGGTAATATTGATTCTTTTTTCCGGATGTAAAAATAATTCTGAAGCTGATGACCGGAAAAACGATCCGGAGAATAAAGGTGCCCAATTGATTGATAAAAAATATATGTTGATAGCACATCGCGGAGGTGTTACCGATGGAGGTCAGTTTCAGGAAAATAGCTATCGTGCCCTGGATGAGGCAATTCGGAGAGGATATGTCGGAACCGAGATAGATGTACGACAAAGTAAAGACAGGAAATTATTCCTGTATCACGATAATTCTTTTTCCCGTTACTTCGATTCGGAAGGTAAGGGTGCGGAAATGACCTGGGAAGAGATTTGTAGTCTTTGTCCTTTAAAGGAGGATATTGAATTGCCTGTACTGGTGGAAGACTATTGTAAATACAGTGTAGGTAAGTTGTCGGAATTGATGATTGATATAAAGGTGAAAAACCCAAGTCTGGAATTTTATCAGGAACTGGAACGTATTCTGGTCGAGACAGACTTTCTTAAATCTTCTTATTTTATCGGACATGGTGATTATTTCAGAGGAAGAGGCGGTGCACGCATAACTATGTTGATGCGTGAGAAAGATGAGTTCTTTGCCGAATACGGAGAAAAAACAAAAGAGTACTACTTCCTTTTTGCCGGAGTAGATGAGATTAATTCAAAAACTATCCAATGGTGTAAAGAGAATGGTATTCATGTGATGGCATGTGTGAATTTACCTTATCGTAAACCCATACCGCCTGATAATATTTCAAATGCAGGTAAAGATATAGAATGGCTCAAAAGCTGGGATATTATCAGTTATCAGATTGATTCTGATTATGATCTGTTTTTTAGGGAGGATCAATAAAGTTTATAAGGAAATGAAATGATTGAGGATCTTCTTTACCACTCTTAATCTTTATTTGAATATTTCATGGCATAGAACAATCCGTCGACCTTGCGTTGCATATTAAGGCTATTAACCTCATTACAAAGTTGCAAGATATCTATCATTCCTAATGATAAATATCAATTTATATCATCATTTGGTTTTCCTGTTCGATGAACAGATAGATTATTCACATGGGTTGTTTTTATTGGAAATTGCATGTAAATACCTCTTATGTTGTATATTTAGGACAAAAACGTAAGATATTGTAATATATTGCCTCAGTTATAGGTTGCGTGAAATAATTTTTATTACATTTGCCTGTGTGTAAGCACTCAAAAGGTCGGGAAATTGCTTTCCGAGCTGATCAATATTTCACAATTTTATGAAACGTCTAAAGGTGTATTATATGAAATTTCCTATTTTATTAATAAGCCTTATCATTTTTGCCGGCCTATTTGTTAAGCAACTCATTGATACGCCGCCATCGAGTAATCCTGTTCGGATCGGAATTGACGGCCTGTCGCATGATCATGTACACGGCCTTTTGAATCGATATAAGGAACGTACCGATATCCTTATTGTCGGTATTGCTGAATCCAATAAGAAAAGAGCACAGGCCCTTTCGGTTCAGTATGGATTTGATATGGGCATAGTGTACGATGACCTGGCTACAATGGTTGAAGAGACCCAACCGGAAGGAGTGGTCGCTTTTAATTCGATTTATGATCATTTAAGCACCGTAGAGGTATGTGCACCGAGAGGAATCCATGTAATGGTAGAGAAACCGCTGGCAGTGAGTACCGAACACGCTGAAGAAATGAAAAAACTGGCCCGGGAAAATAATATTCACCTTTTGACCAACTACGAGACAACATGGTATCCAGCTCATTACAAGGCTTTCGAAATGGCTGTCCTGAAGCAGGAAATCGGAGATATTAATAAAGTCATTATCAATGACGGACATAAAGGGCCTGTGGAGATCGGATGCTCTCCCGAATTTTTGGAGTGGCTTACTGATCCTGTCCAGAATGGAGGAGGGGCGGTAACCGATTTTGGCTGTTACGGAGCCAACCTGATGACCTGGATTATGCAGAATGAGGAACCTGAAACTGTTACGGCAATACTACAGACGATCAAGCCGGAGGTTTATCCCGAAGTAGATGACCAGGCAACCATTATTCTGACTTATCCGCACGCACAGGCCGTGATTCAAGGATCGTGGAACTGGCCTATAGACAGGAAAGACCTCTCTATTTACGGAGAGGATGGGTATGTAAGTGTGCTCAATAGCCATGATCTGGAATACCGTTTAGCGCGTTCTACTCCAAAGCGCGAAGAAAAAGTAACCGAATCTCCTTTGGAAGCAAAAGAGCCATTTAACTATTTCGCAAATGTGATCAGGGGAGATGTCAAAGTGAAAGTCACAGACCTTTCTTCTTTGGAAAACAACCTGATTGTCGTGAAAATATTGGACGCGGCGAAACAAAGTGCTGCAGAGGGGAGAACAGTTCAGTTTACAAAGTAATTCTTACGCAGGGTGACATCGTTTCTTTAAGAATTTGAATACTCAGGAAAACAGTTCTCCATACGACAATATTTATTTTTAATAGTAAGGTCGTATGGAACTCCCATATTGTCATGTTCACTGAAGTTAGTCGTTTTGAGTCGCCTTCGCTTCTCGATTTTCAATTCTACCTCAACAGAGGAAAACAAGTTTTTCTTCTGTATTCGCTTACCGAAAACGTTCCCGGGTGAGAACGGTTATCATACTCGTTTCAGGCTAAGTGGATAAAAATTGATCTACGTTCCTTTTTCTCTAAATTTTTAGTACGGTGTCCTTTACCGGTTGTATCTTCCACCAAAAGAATTTCGCCAGTTTGAAATTGACGTACCTCTCCCAATGATGTTTCGATTTCCACTCCGCCGTCTAACAAAACAATATACTGGCGTTGCGGAGCGTGATGGAAATCATAGTCGTAATCGGGTGGGACTGTTCTGAATTGCAGAGATTTCACTTCGATATTTTCAGACAGGCGTCCAATTTCACCACGGTCGAACAAGTCTATTTCGATATCCTCAAACCGGGAGTCTCCGTTAGTATCGGTATAAATGCGGGTTACTTTCATATCAAAAGATAATCCGGTTTACCAGTTCAATTTCGTCTTCGGAAATGGTATGTCCACGGTTGGCATATACTTTTTCGGTGACAGAGGCATCCATTTCCCGCAGGATATTGGCGGAAGCGTACACACGTTCCACAGGTACGTGGAAATCGGGATCGCTTGTCCCAAGGAAAACGGGCGTTTGTTCAAAATCCCCTTTGTTCATCATTTAAATTTGGATTAATAAACAGAATATGAGCAGCTAATCATGATGGAAAACCCTGTGAAGAAAGAAAATCCATCCTCACAGCTCATAGGGATGGAAAGCTCTCTTTTGATGCGGAATAAAAATGGTGAAGAAAGAGTAAAATTATTTGCCGGTACAAATAGATCATTTTACATTTGTACCGGAATATGAGATTCTTTTCAACAATTTTATATTCTGTTTGTTTTACTTGTATTAAAATTAATCATATGAACATAATAAAAAGAATTGGCGTACTAATCGCCGTGATTGTAACAACTATGAGTCTGAATGCACAAACTATTGCAGGTGACTGGAAAGGCACCCTTTCGGTGCAAGGGATAGATCTGGAACTGATTTTCCACCTTACCGGGGAAGACGGGAATTTATCCGGTACAATGGACGTCCCTATGCAGGGGGCGGCCGGCATACCGGTAGATGTGGCAGAACTGTTGGATAATCGGCTCAAACTGGGAGTGACTGCGGCGCAGATCGTTTATAATGGAGAACTGCAGGGAGACAGTATTACCGGAAACTACGAGCAGGCCGGAATGACTCTCCCGCTTACTTTAAGACGGTTTGAAAGTAAACTTCCCGGGAATCCCGATCTGGTGACGAATGAAGAAGCATTGCGTAAACTGGTCGACTTCGATAAGGGAGATTATAAATACAGTGTGGCCGATTACTTTGCCCGGCCCAATGCATCGGCATTCCAGTTATCACCAAACGGAAAGTATCTGTCGTACAAAGAAAAGGATGGACTTAAAAACCATGTTTATATAAAAAATCTTGCCTCCGGAGAGGTGATTCGTGCCATCGAAGAAAAAGAGGAACCGATCAAAGGATACGGATGGATTAACGACGATCGTTTGTTTTATGCGATGGACAACGGGGGAAATGAAAACTACCATATTTACGCGACAAATATCGATGGGGGAAATAGCCGTGATCTTACTCCCTTTGAAGGTGTAAGGGCGGGAATCATCTCTCTCCTGAAAGATCAGAAAGATTACATTATCATTTCGATGAATAAAGATAATCCGCAGATATTCGAGCCTTATAAACTGAATGTGGTAACGGGTGAATTGGAAAAACTCTATGAAAACAGTGATGTCGCTAATCCTATCCAGGGATATGATTTTGACAAAGAGGGCAATTTGCGTGCCTATACCAAAATGGTAAACGGAGTGGAAATGGAGTTTTATTATAAAAATACGGAAACAGGAGATTTCGAGTTGAAGAAAAAAATGAACTGGGACGACAGCTTCTCGATCATCGCCTTTAATTACAATACGTCCGATCCCGATGATGCCTATGTGGTTACCAACCTCGACGGAGATAAAACCCGTATCGTTCTCTACGACCTGAAAAACAACCGTGAAATAAAAGAAGTATTTTCAAACCCTCAATATGATGTAGCCGGTATGGGGCTCTCTCGTAAACGCAACTACGAAATTGATTATTTCAGCTACGAGGGAGAAAAATCGGAAGTTATCCCGGTGAGTGACCTCTACAAGGAAATCGATGCCGGAGTGAACAAGAACTTCCCCGGAAAGATATATGGTATTGCTGATTATGACGACGATGAAAACACATTCCTGATCATCCTGCAAAGCGATAAGTTGTATGGAAAGTACTATGAGTACGACGTAAAAACAAAACAGTTTACCCTGTTATACGACCTGATGCCGCAACTGAAGGAAGAGGATATGGCGGAAATGCGTCCTATCACCTTTAAGAGCCGTGACGGACTGACGATCCACGGATATATCACACTACCGAAAGAAGCACTGGCAGGCAAAAGAGTACCTATGATTGTGAATCCGCATGGCGGTCCGCAGGGAATCCGCGACTCGTGGGGATTTAATCCCGAAACGCAATTGTTTGCCAGCCGCGGCTATGCTACCCTGCAAGTGAACTTCCGTATCTCGGGCGGATATGGTAAAGAGTTTCTGCGTGCCGGTTTCAAGCAGATTGGCAGGAAAGTGATGGATGATGTGGAAGATGGTGTACGTTATGCCATTGCGCAGGGTTGGGCAGATGAAAGTAAAATTGCGATCTATGGCGGTAGCCATGGTGGCTATGCTACCCTGATGGGACTTGTAAAAACGCCCGATCTCTATACCTGTGGCGTAGATTATGTGGGCGTGTCCAATATCGAAACTTTCTTTTCGTCGTTCCCGGAATACTGGAAACCCCTGACTGAAATGGTGAAGCAGATATGGTATGACCTGGATGATCCCGAAGAGAAAGTTATTGCCCGTGAAGCTTCACCGGTGTATCAAATCGATAAGATCTCCAAGCCGGTCTATGTGGTACAGGGTGCTAACGACCCCCGCGTGAACATCAACGAGTCGGATCAGATTGTGACGGCACTACGCGCGAAAGGTCTGGAAATTCCCTATATGGTGAAATACAACGAAGGGCACGGCTTCTATCGTGAAGAGAATCGTATGGACTTTTACAGTACCATGCTGGGATTCCTGGCGAAATACCTCAAGTAGGATTGGACTACTGATTAGTTTGGTTGTCTTGTGATTTGTCAGATGATGAACGTATATGAATAAATACTATTTACTGGGTGTATCTTTATTTTTTTAGTTTTTTATGTATCGGGAAAGGGACACCACCCCGGCCCGGATAATGGTCTGAAAGAATGGCAGGTAATTTACTGGAACGGCGTAGAATGGGAGAATCATAAGGTTGCCACATCCGACCATAATTATGACACTGGTAGTATCCGGGCCGATAAAAAGCAATGGACAGTGGTAGCACCGACTGAAAATACTCCCCAGCAATGGGGTGGTGGAGATAGTAAGGGAAATGTTTACCCTTTACCCTACAAAATGACCGGAGAAGTACAGAAAATGGAAAAAACCACTTTATTTATAAATCGGTGAAACCAATTTTTCGGGCTCTTTTTCTAAGCTTTCTGCCGCCCATCTGATACCGCGTTTCATGATCTCGAGTGCTTCGGGTACATCAAAATCGCTGGCGACGTGTCCCAGTGAAGAATAGAAAACACGTCCCTTGCCGTACTGTTTTTTCCACACTACGGGCATTACGGCTCCTTCAATCCAATAGTCGTGCTCTCCCGAGAATATGGTCGTTGCCAACACTTTTATGTTCGGGTCGATATGCATGTAATATTGTTCCGATTTCATGTCAAAATCGTTTAATCCTTTGGTAACAGGATCTTCTTTGTCGGTGATATTCACCGTGTATGATATGATATTTCCCGGGTGGGCAACCCATTGTCCACCAATCATATATTGAAAATCAACGTTGTTCCGGAAAGAGTCTCCTGTCCCGCCGTGCCAGCCCGCTAACCCTACTCCCCGTTTCACAGCATTACGCAATGCTTTGTCTTGTGAACCGGATATTTCTCCCTGTGTATAATGTTGTATGATCAAATCGATATTGGCCATTAATGCAGAGTCTTCATAGCAGGAGAGTTGATCGAATATAAAAACTTCCGCACCTTCCGATTTTAACCAGGGTACGAATATATCCCGGCACTTTTCGGGTTCGTGGCCTTCCCAGCCGCCGTAAACGTACAACACTTTTTTACCGTGCAACGAGTTTTCGGCTATTTTCAGGTTATTGGTTGCCTTGATATTGGCTACGCAAAGCATTACTACTACAAAAGCGATGATTATTTTCCTGTAAGATTGCATACGATTCATTTTTTAGGGTTCCAATTATCACATTAACTCATTATCAAATCATCCTATCCCGGTAGGGTAGTTTATAAGGATTCCTATATTCGTAGTAATATAAACGATGGGCTTCCGCCTCTTTGTCATCGAAATATCTCTTGGTTACCGGATCCCATTTTACCGGGCGTCCGAGTTCATGGGCGATATTCACATTACAGAAGAAAATATTGGTAGAAGCGCCTGCTTCAACAGGTGCGATAGGTTCTTTCCGGGATCTCACACTGTTGATAAAGTCCTGCATATGCGGGGCACTTACTTCGTATTCTCCGGCGGCAAAAGTCTGTTCCGATTTTTGCAGAAGGTTCGGATCGGAACATTCAATATACCCCCTTGCTACTTTCAACCACGCTTTTTCGCCGATGAAATTTATACCTTTATCATCCGGTTTGTCCTCACGGAAAGGTTGTTCGGTTACTACCTGTCCGTTGGTATATTTCATTGTGGCGTATTTCGTTCCATTATATCCGGCAGGTATATATTCCACGGGTGTTAATCCGTCCATACCCAATGCTGCCTGTGCGATATCGAAATGGTGAGCTCCCCAATCGCCGATGAATCCGTTGCCAGTCTCCCTGTAGTAACGCCATACTGCCCAGTCGCCCGTTTCTTTCAGTTCAGGGTAAGTGATAGGCGGACACATTTTGTGATTGTAATGCACTACCGGAAAGTTTAACGGGCCAAGCCACTGGTTGAAGTTCAGGTTAGAGGGTACCGGTTCCTCCGGCAGGTTAAAAGGTGCGGGCGGTTCACCGACTCTCACATGTACTTCTTTTACATATCCGAGACTTCCGTTTCTTACCATGGAGATGGCTGTTTGAAATTCTTTGCTTGATCGCTGTTGGCTGCCTATCTGTACAATGCGGTTATTGTGACGAACTGCTTTGACTACAGCCAAACTCTCGGAAATATTGTACGACAATGGTTTTTGACAATAGACATCTTTGCCGGCCTGACAAGAGTGGATTACATTCAGTGCATGCCAATGGTCGGGAGTGGCGATGGCAATAGCATCAATATCTTTACGTTCGAGGAGTTGTTCATAGAATTCGTAGGTATCGCATCTCTCGGGCATGCCTTTGGATCTTTGCCATGCGGTGACAGCTTGCCTGAAACGATCGTTTTTGATAGAATCCACATCACAACCGGCAACCACCTGTACGCCGGGACAATGGGTGAAGGCGTGGAAATCGCCTATACCTTGCCTTCCCAAACCAATGAAGCCCAAAACCACCCTGTCACTCGGTGCTATTCTAACCCCATTCATTGTCCAACTCGGTAATATCGTCAGACTTGTTAATCCCAATGCGGATAAACCCAGGAATTCTCTTCGTGTTACTTTTTTTGATTGATTTTGCATACGATTTTTTATTTTAGACACAAGAACCAAGACTTATTAAATTAAAAATTAAAAAGTGAAAGTGAAAAATTTGGGATCGCAGACTTATATCGTATTGATCCATTGGTAATTAGTAATTGCTAATTCAAATTATGTTTCCGGGTGAGGAGTGGTTCCCATGCCCGTTTATGATTAAAACTACTTACTGATTGGCAGCATTAGTGTCCCATAAAAATTGGGACGTTATTAAAAATCAAATAAATTAGGCCTATTGAGCCCGAATCGTTCTTTGTCATTTTGAAATTTAGTTTTGTCAAAAAGTTCTCGAAGGTGCGTTTTATCGGTCAACGAGATACTTAATATCTGGAGAACTTCGTACGTGCTTCTGTCAAGTTTCATATCGTGTTGAACGATTGCCACCAGGC